>Ga0116170_10000038_pt1 | contig 114725 bp, 74 predicted proteins | sample AD_JPNHW1_MetaG_FD_89797 | JGI IMG/M metagenome (GOLD analysis project Ga0116170, IMG submission 89797) | Active sludge microbial communities of municipal wastewater-treating anaerobic digesters from Japan - AD_JPNHW1_MetaG | ecosystem: Engineered > Bioreactor > Anaerobic > Digestate | place... | reverse complement strand
GGTTTCAGCTACGACTGGGACCGCGAAGTCGACACGACCGACCCGAACTATTTCAAATGGACGCAGTGGATCTTTCTCCAGATCTACAAACAGGGGCTGGCGTATGAAGCTGAAGTTCCGGTGTGGTGGTGCGACGGATGCAAAGCGGTGCTTGCGAATGAAGAAGTCGGCGCGGACGGCACCTGCGATCGCAAGGGGCATAAAAACGTTTACCGCCGGCCGCTTCGGCAGTGGGTCCTGAAGATCACGGCTTATGCGGAACGACTTTTAAAAGACCTCGAGCTCGTCGACTGGTCGGAAGCGATCAAGGAGATGCAGCGGAACTGGATCGGCCGCAGCGAAGGCGCGGAAGTTGATTTCGCGGTCGCGGACGGCCCCGCACAGGGCGAAAAACTCCGCGTTTTTACCACGAGGCCCGACACACTTTTTGGCGCGACCTACATGGTCGTTTCGCCGGAGCATCCTTTTGTTGTGAAGCTCACGACTCCGGACCGGAAAAAGGAGGTCACGGATTATTGCCTCCGGGCTTCGAGGAAGAGCGAGCTCGAACGCACCCAACTTGAAAAAGAAAAAACCGGGGTTTTTACGGGGGCCCATGCGGTCAATCCCGTCAACGGACAGAAGATCCCGGTCTGGACCTCGGATTACGTGATGATGGGTTACGGCACCGGCGCGATCATGGCCGTGCCGGCGCATGACACCCGCGATTTCGAATTTGCCGAGAAGTTCGATCTTCCCGTGATCCAGGTTGTCCAGCCGGAGGATCCGAAGATCGATTGGAAGGGATTTGTGGAGGACGGCATTTCCGTGAATTCGACAGGGTCCGAAGTTTCGATCACGGGACTTGCCACTCCCGAGGCGAAAAAGAGGATTACGGCGTGGCTGGAACAAAAAGGCCTCGGCAAGGGGAGCGTGCAGTACAAGCTCCGTGACTGGCTTTTTTCACGGCAGCGTTACTGGGGCGAACCGATCCCGATCGTGCATTGCAAAACCTGCGGAACGGTTCCGGTTCCGGAAAGCGAACTTCCGCTCAGGCTTCCCGAGATGACGGATTACAAACCGTTGGAATCCGCCGAGCCGCCGCTCGCCAAGGCTGTGGATTGGGTGAATTGCAAATGCCCGAAATGCGGCGCGGCTGGCAAGCGCGAGACCAACACGATGCCGCAGTGGGCGGGGTCGTGCTGGTACTATCTTCGGTACATGGACCCGAAGAACGGTCGGGCATTTGTCGCGAAGGACAAGGAAAAATACTGGATGCCGGTCGATCTTTATGTGGGGGGCGCGGAACACGCGGTCCTGCATCTTCTTTACTCCCGTTTCTGGCACAAGGTCTTGTTCGATCTCGGGCACGTTTCAACGAAAGAACCTTTTAAGAAGCTCGTCAACCAGGGGATGATCCTTGGTGAAGACAACCAGAAAATGTCCAAGTCCCGCGGGAATGTGGTCAATCCCGACGATGTTGTCCGGCAGTACGGTGCGGATGCGTTCCGCCTGTACGAAATGTTCATGGGGCCGCTTGAGATGGTGAAACCCTGGTCTACCGCCGGCGTGGAGGGCGTGTACCGATTCCTCGGACGTGCCTGGAGGCTTTTCATCGACAGGGAGGACAAGCTTCATGCGAATGTTCTCGATCGTCCGGCGACCGCCATTGAGTTGAAGGCCTTGCATCAGGCGGTGAAGAAGGTGACGGAGGACATGGAGGCGATGCGATTCAATACCGCGATCTCGGCTCTCATGATCTTCGTGAATGAAGTTTCTCCGCATTCCGATCATGCGCGGGAAGTTCTCGAAAAATTCCTGCTGCTGCTCGCGCCCTTCGCTCCGCATCTGGCAGAGGAACTCTGGAGCCGTCTCGGACACGAGAAGACCCTTGCCTACGAGGCCTGGCCTCAGTTCGATGAAAAGTATCTTGTGGAGGACCAGGTCGAGATGGCGGTTCTTGTTGCGGGTAAAGTTCGTGCCAAAATGGTCGTTTCTCATGGACAGAGCGAAGAAGCGATCAAACAGCAGGCGCTGGAGCAGCCCCGCGTCAGGGAATGTCTCGAGGGAAAGGTCCTCAAAAAGGTCATTATCATTCCGGGGCGCACGATCAACCTTGTGGTGGCGGATGCCTAAAGTCGAGATCAAAGGTCAAAAGATCCTGGTCGGCAAAAAAGAAATTCCTCTTATCTCCGGGGAAGTCCACTACTGGCGTCTCAATCCGCATTACTGGAAAGAAGTTCTCGGCAAAGTCAGGGAGATGGGGATTAGCATTATCTCCACGTACGTGCCGTGGGATTTTCATGAGTACAAGCGCGGCCATTTTGATTTTACGGGAAAGACGGACGAGGCCCGTAATCTCAAGGGCTTTCTTAACCTGACCCGCAAGGAAGGTTTTTGGCTTATCATCCGGCCCGGGCCGTACATCTACAGCGAGTGGCCCCACGACGGTGTTCCCGATTATGCTTATAAATACCACCGCCTTCATCCGAAGTTTCTGGCGTATGCCGCGGAGTATCTCAGGCAGGTGACGAAGGTTTTTAAACCGTACCTTGCTTCCCGGAAAAGCGGCCATATTATCCTGCTGCAGGCGGACAATGAGATCGATCCCTGGCCGGATGTGTTCGGTCACCAGTACGGTCTTTCGGCCAAGCCCGGCCTTTTTCAGGATTTCATCAAGGACCTGTACAAGGGGGATCTTCAGGCGCTGAACGAGGCTTGGGACACGCACTACGGGTCGTTCCGCGAAGCTTCGCCTTTTATCGCGACGATGCTTCCCGGGGAGATGGGGCTTCCGCTCAAGGGTGACCGGGAGCTTAAGCGCCATCTCGATTACTTCAAGTTCAAGTACCGCTACTCCGCGCAATGCGCGAAATGGAGCATCCAGGCTTATCGGGATCTCGGGATCGATATCCCGGTCTACCTTAATACATACCCGTTCTTTTATGCGCATGATTGGGTGGAATTTCAGAAGGTCTCGGACCTGATCGGTCTGGACCTTTATCCTTCCAATGAACTCGCGGAAGACGCGTTCGAGCACCGGAAGCTCTGCGACAAGATCCGTTACCTCGCGAGCGTTTCCAAGCTTCCTTTTATCGCGGAATTCCAGTCCGGGATCTGGCACGGCCGGCATTACGAGACCAGCGTGCTCACGCCGAACCATTACCGGATGATCTGTCTTTCGGCGTTTCTCGCGGGCGTCAAAGGATGGAACTGGTACATGCTCGTGAACCGCGACAACTGGTACATGTCGCCGATCAATGAATGGGGCCGCGTGCGCGGAGAGCTCTACGACGTTTTTAAACAGATCGTTTCTGCGTTCAAACAGCTGAATCCGCCGTCCCTGACCAAACTCACCGAGATCGCGGTCACGTTCAACCCGATCCAGCACGCCGCGCGGACGCTGACGCACAACAGCCCGATCCTGGTCGCGCTGTATCAGGCGGATGTGGATTATGATGTTTGTGATCCCCGGTATCCCGTCCCGCAAAAGGAGGTTCTCTTTTACTCCGGGAACCAGTGGCTTACCAAGGAGGCCCATCAGAATCTTCGCCGGTACGTCGAACAGGGAGGGACGCTTGTGGCGTTCCGGTCGTTCCCGAGGAAGAACGATAACTTCGAGCCTTACCAGGTCATCGGGTTCGAGGAACCGGAGCGGACGCTCTTCGAATTTAAGCGGCAGTTCAAGATCTCTCTAAACAAAACCGATGAACCGGTGCCGGTGACAAGTTCGGTTTACATTTTCAGGGGCCAGGGGTGCGAGAAGATCCGGGTGAACCTCGGTTCTTACGGCACGCAGACGGTCGGCTACATCAAAAAGGTCGGCAAGGGCCGGATCGTGCATCTCGGGATGGAACCGACGCCGGACCTTGTCCTGGCGGTTCTGAAGCATCTCAAGGTCTGTCTGGTCAGTTATTCTCTCACCAAGGACGTGAAAACGGCACTTTTCCGCCGCGGGAAACGGTATTATCTCGTCGTCGTCAACAACGGGAACGAGGATAAGAGCGCCATGATCTGTCTTCCGGCCCTGGAGAAGATTTCGGGGAAAATGACCGCCCGTGACCTGATGGCGGGAGGGAAGACCGTTTATTCGAGAGAACGGCGCCATCCGCTGGATATCCATATCGCCCGCAAAGACGGCCGGATCCTGGAGTTTACTTTCTCCAAAGATTAGCGTCTTCGTTTTTCCAAAACCCTCCTTAAGATTCCTTCCGCATCTGCCGTTCATCTAAGAGAGAAAGCACCGCACTTTCACGAGGGAACGCGATGTACGAACCTTTTTTTGGATTACGGGAATCTCCCTTCAATGTCACTCCGGACCCCCGCTTTGTCTATTTGAGCCGCCACCACCAGGCCGCACTGTCTGCCATGCACTACGGGCTTCAGCGGCGGAGCGGTTTCATTCAGATCACCGGGGAGATCGGTGCCGGCAAGACGACCCTCTCACGGATGTTCTTGCAACAGCTGGGCGAGAACGTTCACAGCTCTTTGGTCTTTAATCCCAAGCTTTCGGAGATGGAGCTTCTGCAAGTAGTGGTCGAGGATTTTGGCCTTCAGCCGAAGGCTCGCAGGCGCAAGGACTATTTCGACGTATTAAACCGGTTCCTTCTCGATGAGAGCGCGAAAGGATTCAACGCCGTCGTGATCATTGATGAGGCGCAGCTGTTGCCGCCCAGGGCGCTTGAGCAGATCCGTCTTCTTTCGAATCTTGAGACCACCACGCAAAAGCTTTTGCAGATCATCCTGATGGGGCAGCCGGAGCTCCATGACCTTTTGAATCGCAAGGACCTGAAGCAGTTGAAGCAGCGGGTCGCGGTGCGGTGCCATCTCCCCGAGCTCAGTCTCGAAGAGATCGGGCAGTATCTCAGCCATCGACTCCATGTGGCGGGTGCGGCGCGCGACTTTTTTGGTCTCGATGCGGTGAAGCGCATTTATGAGCTCTCGTCGGGGATCCCGCGCGTTATCAATATTCTCGCGGACCGCGCCATGCTCGCGGCCTTTATCCGGAATTCCCTTGATATCAGCGCGGAAATGGTGGAGTTCGCGGAAGCCGATCTTCAAGGAGTGGCCGCGTGAGTCTGATCCAGCAGGCGCTTGATAAAACGAACCGTGCCCAGGAAACGCTTATCCGTGTTACGCCGTCTGCTCCGAAACCGTGGCAGCGTGATCCGATGGGGGGACAACTTGAGCAGGAGCTCACACGCGTCCAGCAAGCCTATTCGAGGCGCCAAAAATTTTACTGGATCGCCGGCGTCGGGTGCGCCTGTATTTTGCTCGCGGGGATTATTTTTTATTCCATGGATTCGGTTCGAAAGAGTCCGGTGCCTCCGCGCCCTGTTCTCCGTGAAGCTGTGGCGGTGATTCCTGCTCCGGCCCCCGCGTCTGTTCCGGCTCCAGTTGCAGTTTCGGCGCCGAGGCCTCAGGTTTTCCAGAACACCTTCGTTAAGGTTTCGTTCCGCCTGACGGGGATCACGAATTTGGGTCCCCGAAGTGTCGCGATCATTGACGGCAGGATCGTGGGCGAGGGGGATGTTCTCTCCGGAAAGGCTTTTGTTAAGAGTGTGGGGAAAGACTTGGTCCGTCTCGACGTTCAGGGAAAAGAAGTCCTTCTTACGCTTCATTGATCTCCATCCTTCCTGAAATGTTTTTTTATAATTCCTTCTGTGAGAGGCGTCATTTTTAGTGTTTAGCAGTTCGTTTTTAATCATAATAATGGTGTATAATAACCATATTATGAGATTGCCGTTTCTCTGGATCGCTGCGGGTTTTACCTCCGGGATCATTTTCGAGAAATACGTTACGGTGTCCTGCGGGTTCTTGCTCGGGATTTTCGGCGCGGGGATGATCCTCCTTCTGATCTTCCGCGGGCGGAAAATATCCCTGCCATTGTTTTTGGTCGTGATGGCCTCGGCGGGATCTCTGTGGGCGCAACGGGATGGGCGGCAATGGCCGGATGCGGTATGGAATTTTGCGGGTGAGGAGCGCGTGAAACTTACCGGGGTCGTGAGTTCGCTCCCGGAGCTCAAAGCGCGAGGGAAAAAAGTCACCGTGTCTTTGATATTGACTGCCCGGACCTTGTCAAAAAATGAAAAAGGCCGGCGGCGGACCTTCAGGGTTACCGGGAACGTCCAAACGTTTTTGCTCCAGCCTTCCTTTGTTCCGGAAACGGGGGACGAGCTCTCCCTTTACGGGAAGTTGGAGATCCCTCACAAGGCGCTGAATCCCGGGGAGTTCGATTATGCCGGATTTCTCGAGCAAAAGGATATCCGTGTCGTGTTCCAGACGCTTGGGGCCAGAAGTGTCCGGCGGCTGGCAGTGGAACGGGTTCCGGTCTTTGTTCGCGGGATCGCCGGCGCGCGGGAGAAGATCGCTGTTTTGATCGACCGGCTTTATCTCCCCGCGCATGCTGCGATCATGAAAGCGCTTGTGATCGGGGTCCGGACCGATGTCGCTCCGGAGGTGCGTGATCAGTTCATGAAGACCGGCACGGTCCATCTTCTTGCGATCAGCGGGCTCAACATTACCATGATCGCGGGCAGTTTTTTTCTGGTCTTTCTTCTCTTTAGGCTGCCGCGCCGCGCATCGGTCATGATGACGATCTTCATCGTGGGTGCCTATGTGGGGCTTGCGGGGGCGGGTTTGCCGGTCCAGCGAGCGGGGTATTGTGCGATCCTGGCGCTTCTCGGAACGCTTGCCGGCCGGCCTTCCAATCTTTTGAATGCCCTTTGTTTCGCGTTCTTTTTACTCGTCCTGTGGGATCCCGGCAGTCTTTGGAACATCGGGTTCCAGCTGTCGTTTCTGTCCGTTTTTTCACTTATTCTGATCGTTCCTCTCACGAGGCGGTTGGATATCGCATCGCTTTCGATCGGGTCAAGCATGGCCGTTCTCGCAGGAACCTTTCCGCTGGTGATCTATTACTTTAACGTCTTTTCTCCGATTAGCGTCCTCGCAAACCTTGTGGCCATCCCGGTCTTTGACGCGGCGCTTTTTACGGGGCTTTTCACACTCCTTTTTTGTTGGGTACCGTTTCTGAATTCGGCGCTCGTTCTGTTCTCTTCCTGGTTCCTCACCATGGGGCTTGCTTGGGTGAAGGCACTCTCCATCTGGCGATGGGGATACTGGTTCCTGGAAAAGCCGACGCTTCTTCTTATGGTTTTTTATTTCGCAAGCATGGCGTGTCTTCTGATCTTGAGAAAATTCAAATTTGCAGGAAAAAAGGCGGTGACGGGGGCGGTGTTCATTGCTTGGTTTGCTCTGACCGTTTCTTTCTTCAGGCCCTTAGGCCCGGAAGGGTTTTACCTGACGCTCCTCTCCGGGGGAAAGAACCAGATTGCGCACGCCCGTTTTTCGAACGGGGCCCACTGGCTGATCAATACGGGGAGAAATTTTCCGTCGAACCAGGGAGAGTGGCTCGTCGCGCCGTATCTCCGCAGCCGCGGCATCCGGAGTCTCGAGGGGATCCTTCTGACCGATCTTTATCAAAGTCGTACGGGAGGGTTGCAATCCGTGATGAGAGATTTTCCGGTGCGTTTTCTGCTTTATTCCGGGGCGTTTTCACCGGTCCCCGGGATCTTCTGGGGAATCCTTCGTTCTTTTCCCGGAAAGGCGAGGAGCGTTCGTCCGGGAGACCGAGCGGTGATGGGGAAAGCGTCAATTGAGGTGGTCGCCCAGAGCCGTTCGGGGATGGCGGTGAAGATCCTGTCGGGTCCGTGGCGCGTGATGTTGATCTCAAAACTGGATTCCGAACTTTTTAAACAATTGATTGCGGTTCCGCGGGATGGGGACGTTCACGCGGTCTTTCTCCCTCCGGAAGGGAGATCGGTGCCTGGCGAATTCCGCGAATGGATCAGGCGAACGCGTCCGCTTCTTGCGGTTTTTCCGGAGCCGCAGCCGGACCTTGCCGGTTTTTTAAACCGCGAGGACGTGACGTTTCTTGATCTGAAAACTACGGGAGCGCTTAGTTTCAGAGAAAACGGAACGGTTCTGGAGCTTGAATCGTTCCTTCGTGGCAAATTGGGATTTTTATCGTTCTCTTAAGGGTATTTCTATTGACAGTTTTTCTTGGCGCGTGATATATTACGCACCTCGCAAATTTCCGTAACCCGAAGATTGTAAACGACTTATGAGAATTTGGAAGGTTTTTGCCTTCATTTCGATATTACTTCTGCCGCATTCCTTTGTTTCGGCGGATTGGGTCTGGTCGCCCGAACAGGGCAAGTTCATCAATACGGAAGAGAACACCCAGGCTGATGCCGACGAAATTTTCGACGGCGCCCTCGATTTTTACAAAGAAAAGAAGCTCGATAAAGCCGTCGAGCAGTTCGAAATCATCCTCAAAAAATACCCCAAGTCCCGTGTCGCCGCCGAATCCGAATACCGCCTGGGCACTATTTTTGAAGAGCAGGGCGACCTCGTGAAAGCGCACAAGACTTACCAGTCGCTTGTCAAATCCTATCCGCAGAGCGAACGTTTCGAAGAGGTGGTCGAGCGTGAATTTCTGATCGGCGAGACGTTCCTTTCCGGCAAGAAAAAAGGGAAGGTCCTGGGGTTGGAGATCCGCCCTTCGCTGCCTCTCGCGATCGAAGTGTTCAAACAGGTCGTGGAATCCGCACCCTACGGCGCGTTCGGCGATAAGGCTCAGTTCAGCTTGGGTTTGGCCTATCAGAAGTCCAATAAGTATGACGAAGCGGTGGAGGCTTTTCAGGGTTTGATCGACCAGTACCCGCAGAGTCCGTTGGTTCAGGAAGCCCGTTTGCAGATCGCCCAAACCGCTTACGCGAAGACCGCCGGCAAAGACCGCGATCAAACGGCGCTTGATGAGGCGTCCCGCCAGGCGCAGGGATACTTGCAGCGTTATCCGCAGTCGGCCGATGCCGAAAAGGCCGCAAAGATCCGTCAGCAGGTCGACGAGATCAATGCCGAGAAGAATTACCGCATCGGTCTTTATTATGAAAAAGAGAATTATCTCGAGAGTTCGCTGATCTACTACCGCGATACCGCACGACGCTACCCGCAGACAGGGTGGGGGCAGAAGGCGGCCGAAAAGCTCCGGGCCCTTGAGGAGCCCGTCAAATACCTGAATGCCAAGTCGGAGGAGCTTCAGAAAGAGATCAACGCGCTTGAGGAGAAATACCATGCGCTGGGGAAGGAAAAAAAGGCCGAACGCGCGCAGCTCAAGAAAGAGATCGATGCGCTCAAAAAGCGGATGAAGTCAATCGACAAGAACAAGGCCGAGAGCCTTGACCGGCGCAAACAGGACCTCCGCCGTCGTGAGAATGAGCTTAATGAACGGTTCAAGGACCTCGAACGAAAAAAGAAACGCTACAAAAACAACACCTCGCCGGATTTTCAGAAGGCGATTGCGCGTTGGCAGGCTTCGCTCGAAGCGGAGCGTGACGCGTTGGCCGAAGAAAAGGACCGTTTGGCCACCTGGCGTTCCGAACTCGGCGTTCCCGATCAGAAATTTTATGAAGGCCTGATTCCGTTCTCGATCCTCCCCGAAACGCCGCTCGAAAAGATCCGGAAGATGGACGAAAAAGGTCTCTACAAACTTTCGCGCAAAAAGAAGGAGATTTTCCAGAAAAAGGAAAAGCTCTACAAACGTTATAGTGAGCTGGCAGGGGAGCTTACGCCCCAGGTTTCCGAGACCGGGGTGGCACGTAAACGTCTTCGCGGGAAAGTGGCGGAAGGACTTGCCAAACCCACGGATCCGAAGCTCATTGCCAGGTTGAAGGAGATCGAGGGACTTCAGGGAAAACTGGATACCGCTATGGCACTTTACGAGAAACATTTTGGAAAATTGGCGGAGCAGGAGCTAGAAGCCCTCCTGGATAGCCGCTCGCCCGTCGCCGCGCCGGAGGCTCTGTCGGGGCCGGGAGCCGGGGACTTGCAGAACAAAAAACTCGAAGAACTTCTCCAGCTCAAGATGCATCTCAACGAGAAGATCGCGACCCAGCAGAACATTGTCGACACTCTTTCGACCGCTTTTGACAAGGAGTTGGCGCGGAGGGAGCAGCAGGAAATGATGCGTTCCCTGGATCAGGAAAAACAGGTCGACGGCCGGAAACTTCGCAAGGAAATCAAAAAGACCGAGAAAGATATGCGCCGGCGCTATCAGGATATTGAGGACCGTCGCAAACATGTCCAGAAACTTCTCGCGGAGCTTGACGCGACCCTCCATCCTACGGAAGGGAAAAATCCAGTCCTCACGACCGTGGCGAAACCCGTTACGGGGACCCTTTATCTTGCCAAATCGTTCCTTTTCGGGCTTCCCAACGAGGATGTTGAGCTGACCAAGTCTGCCGGAAAAACCGCGGCGGAAGCCGGATCGGTCGCGAAAGCCAAACAGCTGAAAGAAGAGATCGAACTGGAAAGCCTGATGATTCAGGCCCAGGAGCAGGAGATCGCAAAATTCGAAAAAGAACTCGAAATCCTTAACGCGAAGGCGTCCCTGGCAGGCGGGATGAAGTTCCGGAGTTCTTTTGTAAAGGTTCCGTACGCTTTTATTGAGGAAGCCGTCCAGAGCGCGCGCCGGGTGATCCCGAAGAAAGATCGCAAGGAAGTCCTTCTTAACCGTTTGGACCAGCAGACGCGCGAGCTTGATGGGCTGAAGAAACAGCAGACGGCCGTTGAGGTTATGATCCAGGAAAAGACCCCAAAGCCGACCCCGCCGGCGGCGACTCCGTCCGAGGCCACACCGCAGGAGACAACCGCGGAAACGTCCTCGAAAGATCTCCTGAGTGCGAGCCCCAAGAAAAAGAACAAGGCTGAGGTGGTTCCCGATGAAAAGGCGCTTCGCGAAGAGGTCGTCCGGATCCAGGAAGAGCTTGAGATCTCCTATAGCATCTATGTCCAGGAGCAGGGCATCGCCCTTGGGGATATCCCGAAGGAAGTGTCGCCTACGGACGTAGAAGGCACCAAGAAATACCGCGAACTTGCAGAAGTGAAGTCCGGACTTGTGAAGGTCATCGATGAGGAGCTTGCGATCGAAATCCAGGAAAAGATGATCCTCGAAAAACGCATCCACGAAACCGACCGGGTCCTTCCGACGATCAAGTCGAAGGCCATGTATCAGGACCTCGTGACGGAAAAGGAACGGATGAGACAACGTCTCAAGGACCTCGAGACGCGCGACAACTTTCTTTCCAAAGAAAAAGAACGTTTCAGCAAGGTTTAAAGATGATCGGAGCGGCACAGATGAAAAAAATTGGCGTTGCGGGGATCCTAGCGTTGGTGGTGGTGATCGGAACGGGTGGGTGCGGTTATACCCGCAAGACCGTTCTTCCCAGGAACATCAAGACGATCTTTGTCGAGACCGTCAAGAACAAGATTCCCGTGGAAGAGGTTTACGCCTACCAGCAGGGGATCGAAATGGATATCACGAACGCCGTGATCCAGAGACTTCACCAGGACGGGAACCTCAAAGTCGTGGAAAAGGAAAAGGCCGATGCGGTCCTCAAGACCGATCTTTTGGCGTACGAGCAGGAAGGTTTGCGTTTTACCCAGCTCGAGTCCGTACAGGAATACCGCCTTTTCATCGTGGTGCACCTGAAGCTTGTCGACAACAAGACCGGTGATGTGATCTGGGAAGAGCCGAATTTCACCGGGGATAACGAATACTACGTGACCGATGTCACTTCGCTCGGGGAACAGAAGGCGTCGCTCGACGCCGCGGCGAAGCTGGCCGACAATATCGTGAACCGCATTGTCGAAGACTGGTGATCGTTCCAGCGTTCCGGTTGCCGTGAAAAGTAATCTCCATCTTCTGATCGGCGACTCTTTTCTCCGCGCTCAAAAAAGCAAGGCGATCGCTGCCGAAACCGAGAAAAAGGCCGGCGGGTCGTTTGCCCGCCAGAGCTTCCGTCTTGAGGAAACGCCCCTTGAAACCGTTCTCGCGACCGCGAGAACGCTGCCGTTCCTTTCCGAGGGCCAGATCCTGTATGTCCAGGGCGCGGATCTTCTGAAAGAGCAGGACCTTGCGGTTTTGGAGGCCTACCTTCAAAAGCCTTCGCCTCAAACGGTCCTTGTTTTCGAGACGGAGGAAGCAAAGGCCGTAACCGGGTTGGCAAAGCTCGTAAAATCTTACGGGCAGGTACTCGCGCTCGCGAAGGAAGAAACGCGGACCGCCGGCGCGGCGTTTATCCAGCAAAAACTTGCCGGAGCAAAAAAAACGATCACGCCGGGCGCCAAGGCGCGGCTGCTCGAGATGTGCGGAGACGCCGTTGTTTTTCTGGACAGCATGCTGGATCGTCTGGCCCAGTTTGCCGATGAAAAGTCCGTGATCGATGAAGCGATGGTGGCCCGGTTCGAAGAGAATTGGACCGAGATGGACGTGTTCAAGCTGACGAACGCGTTCCTGGCGCGCGACCGGGCCAGGATCCTCAAGGTTTTCCGGGATCTGATGGATTTTTACGAGGCTGACTTGATCTCGCTGGTGGGGATCCTGCACTGGCAGCTGCGGCAGTTGTGGCAGGCCGCGTTCCTCTTGGAAAGAGGCGCTTCGGAGAGAGACGTTTGTTCCCGCTGCAAAATGCCTCCGTCGAGGATGGCGGCGCTTAGGAAGTTCCCGGTGAAGGTGCTAGAATCGGCGATCGAGGCGCTTTATCAGATCGACAAAAAGGCGAAGACCGGACAAGTGGAAGGAATGGCGGCCGTCGAGGCGTGGCTTTTGCGTTATAGCGCTTGAGGAAGGGGTGGGTGCGCAAAGTACAACGCGCAACGCCACGAATCCGGAGATCCTGTTGTGCGTTGCGCGTTGAACGTTGTGCGAAAAAGAATTACTTTTTGATTTTTGCGAGGAACGTCGCGATCCGGGATTTCTTGCGGTCGGCACGGCCGCGGGGGATCACGCCGGAAGAAACAGCCCGGTCGTAGCGGGAGACGAGAGTGGCGGCAAAGGCCTTGGCTTTTTCCGGCTCGGCGGCCAACTGGGTCAATTTCTTGCCCATCGACTTGAGCTCGGAGATCACAGCCTGGTTCTTGGCGCGTTTCTTCGCGTCGCTTCGTATACGTTTTGCAGCAGAAGGAATATTCGGCATGTCAATGACTCCTATGGGTGACAAAAGTGGCGGTAATGTAACACGGGGTGCTTCTCGTGTCAACGAGGTTCCCCACGCTCACGCCTCGGGGAAGCGGCACCTGGTGAAGGCGGCGGCGGTCGTGGGGATTATGACCCTGGTCGGCCGGATCCTCGGCCTTTTCCGGGACATCGTGAGCGCCAAAACCTTCGGGACGAGCTGGCAATGGGACGCTTTCCTCTACGCATTCATGCTCCCGAACCTTTTCCGGAGGATCGTCGGGGAGGGCGGACTCACCAGCGCCTTCATTCCGGTCTATAACGAACTCTCGGCGAAGGTGAGCAAAGAAGAGGCGTTTCGTTTTACCAATGTTACCCTGACGTTCCTGGCCTGCGCGCTTTTTGCGTTCGTTCTTGCGGTGGAAGGACTTTTGGGGATTCTTCTCGGGATCGGGGGGCATTCGCAGACCTACCTTTTGACGCTTGATCTTTCCAGGATCCTTTTTCCGTACCTCTGGTTCATTTCCCTTTACGCGATCGGGATGGGTGTCCTGAACAGCCACCGTCACTTTTTTGCGCCGTCGCTCGGGGGTCCGATCCTTGACCTGGTCTGGATCGCCGGCGTGCTCTGGGTGCCTGCGTGGGCGGCCGGCGGTTATGTTGAAAAGATCCGCTGGCTTTCGTATTTAATCCTTTTTGCCGGGTTCCTGCACGTGGCCGTCGAGGTTCCGCCGCTGCTAAGGATCGGTTTCCGTTTCCGGTGGATCTGGGACATCGGGTGCGAATCGCTCAAAAAGGTTTGGCGCCTGTTGTTGCCGGTCACGCTGAGCTTTGCGGTCGTGCAGATCAATATCACGGTCGACATGACGCTCGGCATGATGATTGGGCCTGGCGCGAACTCAAGTCTTTGGTATGGAAACCGGCTGATGCAATTCCCGCTCGGGATCTTCGCGCTCGCCATGGGGACGGCGCTCCTTCCGATGATGAGCCAGCAGATCGCGAGAGGGGAGAAGGAGGCGTCCCGAAAAACGCTGTCGTTTGCGCTCCGGAGCATCTTTTTTATCATCCTTCCGTCCTCGGTCGGTCTGATCGTGCTTCGCGAGCCGATCATCCGCGCGTTGTTCGAACGGGGGGAATTTGACGCGGCTTCCACGGCACGGAGTGCGGCCGTTCTGTTGGGTTACACGATCGGCCTTTTCGCGTTCGCGGGGCAAAAGATCATGAACAGCGGTTTTTACGCGGCGCATGATTCGAAGACCCCGATGCGGACCTCCATTATCTCGCTTTTCTCCAACATCATCCTGAACCTGATCTTGATGGTGCCGTTCAAGGAGGCGGGGCTTGCGATCGCGACCTCGATCTCGGGGATCTTTCAGTTCGCACAGCTCGTTTATTATTATCCGAAAAAAGTCGGGGAGTTTCCGTTCCGTGAAGTGGCGTTCTCTTTTCTGCGGATCCTTCTCGCTTCGGTGGCGATGGGCGTCGTTTGCTACGCCAGTTGGGAGCTCTTTAAACACTGGTTTCCCGGGGCCGGCACGAAGGTTCAGCTGATCCAGGTGTTCGGAAGCATTTTGGTTGCGACGGTTGCGTATCTTGGTTTGTGTTTCGTTTGCCGGGTTCCCGAGGTCAAGGAAGCGTTCGATTGGTTCCACAAGCGCCGCAAGCCCGCGGCCGATCTGGTGAACACCGAAAAGCTTGTGGATGGCGCATAAAAACCGGATGGAGGATGAAGGATGGAGGATGGCGTAAAGCGAAAAACTCCAACATCTTCCGTCATCCGCCCTCCGTCATCCGGTTCTCAAAAGGAAGTCTTGCGGCGGATAGTTGAGAAGTTGCCGCTAACCTCCGGCGTCTACCTGATGAAGGACGCGGCCGGCACGATCCTTTATATCGGGAAGGCGAAGGCCCTCAGGAAAAGGGTCGGTTCCTACCTCGTCAACCGGGGGCGGCTTCCGAAGGTCGCCGTCCTGATGGAACAAGTTTGCGGGATCGATCACATCGATACCCCGACTGAAGTCGACGCGCTGCTCCTTGAAGCCCACCTGATCCGGAAATACCGGCCCAAATACAACCAGGAGCTCAAGGACGACAAAAGTTTTCCGCTCCTCAAGATCACCCGCGAGAAATTCCCCAGGCTTTCGATCACGCGTCAGCGGTCCGGCCCCGCCGCGTATTACTATGGTCCGTATACGGATTCCCGGTTGCTGCGGCAGGCCGTGAACCTGATCAATAGCCTTTTTCCGGTCCGCAAATGTCAGGCGTTGCCTAAAACGGCCTGTCTTTATTATCACATCGGCCAGTGTCTTGCGCCGTGTATCAAACCGGACGTGAAGGGGGTCTACGACCGCCTGATCGGGGAGGTCCGGAGGTTTCTCGGCGGAGGCAAAAAAAGCTTTATGGAATATCTCACCGACCGGATGCGGCAGGCGAGCCGGGAGCTTCGCTTTGAGGATGCGCAGTTCTTCAAGGAACAGATCGAGGCGCTCGGGCAACTTCGCAGAAAGCGGTTCCTGCCGAGGCGTCCCGAACTTGGCGTCGGACTTTCGGCGACGCTGGAGCTTAAACAGATCCTCAGGATGGACCGGTTGCCGGCGAGGATCGCCTGTTTCGATGTTTCGAATATTCAGGGGGATGAAGCGGTGGCGTCCCGGGTGTTTTTTTACCGGGAACTTTCGGATAAGCTCGGTTACCGGCGCTACAAGATCCGGGGTGTTTCCGCGATCAATGATTACGCCATGCTTGCAGAAGCTCTGACCCGGATGCTTCGCGGCATTAAGGATGGCCGCGAAACGTTTGTTCCGGACCTGATCATGATCGACGGCGGAAAGGGGCATTTGAATACCGCTCTCAAGGTCCTCCGGAAAGAAGCGATGGAAAATATCGAGTTGATCTCCATCGCGAAGCGCTTTGAAAAGGTCTATTCTCCGAAATTCGGACATGAAATCCTTCTGCCGGTTGATTCCCCGGCCATGTATCTTCTTCAGAAAGTGAGGGATGAAGCGCACCGTTTTGCGATCACGTACCACCGCACTCTGAAAATCCGCGGGTTGGAGCGTTCGGTCCTGGACGGGATCCCCGGGATCGGGGCGCAACGCAAGCGAATGCTCTTGCGGCATTTTGAGTCCATTGAGGCCCTGAAAAATGCTTCGGTCGATGACATTTCAAGTCTGGCAGGGATGGATGTAAAGGCGGCAGAGAATGTTATAAATTACTTCAAAGAGCAAAAGAAATAGCGCCGCCTTCCGAAAGCATCTTATAGCGTTTTCTAGCAGATTTTTTCCGCAAAAAAATCGCGAATTTTCATCGAAAAAACCGTATTTTTCCCTCTACAGGCCTTGCGAATTGGCGCATATATGTTACCTTTTCATAAGTATTAAAAAATAAACGCCAGGCCGAGGCAAATGAACCCAAAAACATCTCTACACAAGAGGAGTTTTCCTTCCAGCTTTTCGTTTAAAATAAGGGCCATTAGTGTGCTCACGGTGATGGCTTTTCTCTGCTCGGACCTGCTTTCTTTTCCCGCACAAGGACTCGCCCAATCGATCAATGTCTCCCATGTTCAGGGAGGGAACGACACCAGCCTTCTTGCCTCGGCCTCCGCTTCACGCGGAAATGTGCAGGAGCTTGTCGTCCCTCCCGAACTGGGAACCATCCAGGAAATGGATGTCGGAAAGAGGATGTCAAATGATGGTAAATTTAAGAGCGGTTTTTCGTCATCCGTCATCCTTCCTCCTTCATCCGGGAAGTTTGTAATTTTAATTCAAGATGCCCATTCGATCCCGGACGCCCAACGCTCCCTCGCGAAGCTGATCGAATATTTCCAGGAAAAATACGGCGTCGGGACCGTCGCTTTGGAAGGCGCGGAAGGGAAGCTTGACCCGACGCTTTTCCGGATGTTCCCCGACGCGGAAAAACGCAAGGCGGTCTTTGACGATTATCTCGCGACCGGCGAACTTTCCGGGGTGGCCGCGGCGAGCGTGCTCATGCAGGGGAAAGCCGAATTCGTCGGGATCGAGGACTGGAGGCTTTACGAGGAGGGCGTTCATGCGTTCCTTTTCGGTCTTGGGCGACAGGCCGAGTTCAATGTTCAAAGTTCAAAATTCAAAGAGGAACTGCAAAAGCTGAAGGAAAAATATTATTCTGCGGAGGCGTTAGAATTCGACCGGCGGTTTTCGGAATGGCAGGCAGATCCCGCCAAGTTGACGGCTTTTCTGGAATATCTTTCGGGGTATTCCGGGCGCAACGCGCAAGGCGCAACGCTCAACGCGTTGTTCATGACGATCGAGCAGGAAAAGAAGGGGTTGAGCCCGGAACTCGATCGGGAGATCAAAGCATTGGCGATTCAGACGGAAAAAGCCGTGAAGGACGGACCCGCAAAGGCAAAGCTCAATGCCCTCAAGCAGGCCTCCCGCACCGGCCGGATGAGTAAAGGCGCGCTGGCGTACGAGCTAACGCTGTTTTTAAAAAATGAGGCCGTCATTCTGAGCCCGAAGGGCGAAGAATCTCAAAAAAGAGATCCTTCGGCTTTGCCTCAGGATGACGGTTCTTTCAAAATTTCTCCCCAATTGGCCCAGGTAATTGCCCGCCACGAAAAGCTCGTAAATCTCAGAGGCCCGGCCTTCATGAAAGAATTCGACGCGTTTCTCGCAACCGTGCGGGCCAATCTTTTCACGACGGCGGAGGCGAAAGCTGTTTCGGAATTGGACGAGCGCTTACGGCTCATGGAGAAGCTGATAAAGTTTGAATTGAGCAGGGAGGAATGGCAGTCTTTTCAGCCGGATGGCGGATGGCGGATGGCGGATGGAGTGAAAAATCAAGAGATCCGTGAAATGAGTCAAAAGATGAATGCTCTTTTAGGCTCACCGCGCGTGGCGGATTTTTTCGATTTCTACAAAATTGCGCTGAATCGCGAAGCCGTTTTTTTAAACAAGCTCGAAAGTTTTGTGAAAGCTCCATCCTTCATCCTCCATCCTTCCCCCGTTATTTTCGTTGCCGGCGGCTTCCACACCTCAGGCCTCGCGTCAAAGTTAAAAGCACAAGGCATTCCGTACGCGGTCGTGTCTCCCGCGATGAAAGAAGTCCCGCAGGACGGCCGCTATCTCGATCACATGCGAGGCAAGGTTTCCTGGGCGAAATATTTCCGCCCGCGCGACGGCCGGATCGATCTTTATGACGCCTTCGCTCGCGCCACGAGCGATAAGCTGGCAACGGACGTGCAAACAAGTCGTGGCCCGTGGCCCGTGGCCCGTGGCTCGGTCCTGAAAGAGTGGCGCGACGAAGTGATTCGTGATCTTGCCGCCTCGGGCCGCGTTGCGGACCATGCAAAATATACCCGTTACATCGATCAGTGCGCGGCGGAACAGTCGCCCGAATTCCAGGGTCTCAAAGAAAAGTGGAGCGCCATACTTGAGCGGTTCATCGGGAAACTCCAGTTTCTCAGCAAGAACGGTCAATTGAGCGAAGCCCATATCGCGAAGCTCCTCGGCCAACCGGCCAACCAGACGCCGTATGCTGTTCCGATGTGGGAGGGCGCGCGCGTGCCTGAAAACTTTTTGGCGGATAGGGTGGAGGGTATAGGGTATAGAAAAGCAACCTTGGCAAAAACAGATCTATCCCCTAAACCCTATCCCCTAAACCCCAAAGAAGTTTTCCTTCCGCGAAGTCTTGAACGGGTCGATGTGCGCAGGGAGGCGAGAGCGTCTTTCTCCCGTACTGATTTCGATGAGTTTATGGTCCAATCCGATGCTCTGAAAGCAACGCAGTCCCTTGCGCATTGGTTCCGGAAAATAGATGAGGCTTGGAAGCAAGTCGCCGGTTTTTATGGTCTTCAGCTCGATCAGACACGGATTTTCGTCCGCGCCGACAGCGAGCAGCAGGATCGGAAGACCGTGATGATCACGGACGGTTTAAAAGAATTTGCCCTGAGTCCGTTCGCGGGCCGGAGTGACGGAGATTTCAACGTGTCTCCGGATGCCTTCGCCCGTCTGATCGATATGGCCTTGCGGATCGAAGAGTTGAATGTCGGGGGAGCTGACAATCCGGCAGCGCTTTTTGAGCGTTACGCAACCAAGACGGCGGAACTTCAAAGAGAGCACCGGATTTTTGCGGTGCGCTGGTTTTTTGCCCGTTATGACTGGTTCCGGAAGATCGAAAAGACCTTTCAGGGGGCTCTCAAGGAGGCCAGGAAGGGAAAGGGGAAAACGGATGCCGCCAGGGCTTTTCTTGCCGCCGCGGAAGATCCTCCCGCGATCGCGGCCCTGATCGCGGATTATAACGGGAAGGTGGCGCGGACCCCCTTTAATGATCCCGGGGATAATTACTCGCGAAATGTTTACGCCTTGATCTCGCGTTCGATCGGGGAACATTTCAGGCAGAGCGATTTTTTTACAGCCCCAGCTTCCGCTTTCGGGATTGAGACACTTCAGAAAATCCTGGCCGGGACGAGTCCGGAAGATATTTTGGCCGTCGATTTTTTTCAGAGAACGTTTGATGGCGCCTGGTGGAAGCTTCTCTCCCTTGGGGAGGAGATCCTCCGCGAACAGACTTATGATCTTTCCGATTATGGCGAATGGTTTGTTGCCCCGAGGTCTCGGGCCCGCAAGAAGCATGGGGCTCCGCCGTCCAAGGATGTGGAGGCTATGCATGCCCGGATTAGAACGATCGCCAGGGCAGAAGGCATCTCCCTCCGTTCCGAGTTGCGGAGGGATTCAAAAGACGGGCGAGAGCGGATCACTCCGGCGAAGTTAACGAATAAGGTTCGATTAGGAGAGATCGAAAAAGCGTTAGCCGCAACCGTGAAAGGAAAGTTGAATGTTCTCACGGTCTGCAACGCGAACCGGGAGCGGTCGCCGCTGGCGGCGCATCTGATCGCGCAGGCGTTGCCCGCGGAGCTTAAAGATAAAGTCAGCGTTCGTTCCGCCGGGATCCGGGCGGATGAGATGACGCTCGCACAGCTTGTCCGGCCGAGGCTCGGGCTGGGAGCGCCGGTCTGGGAACGGCATCCCGTTCTTCGTAACCGCGAAGGCCGACAGATCGACCAGGAACTTGTCGATTGGGCGGACCTCATTTTGGTCGCCCAACGGCATCACGGTGAATTTATCCAGAAGACTTTCCGGATCGATCCGAAAAAAATCCAGCTGATCCTCGGAAGCACGGGCCTTGATTTTGATACGGAGAAAGATTATCCCGCGCCGCCGGCCGAGCCTTATGCCGGGATCCGGGCCAAGATCGAACAGGCGATGCCCGGTATCCAGGAACGCATTCGCGCGGCATGTGATCAAAAAGGCCTTCGGTTGTCTTCGGTCAATGGTTTTGTGGTCAATGGAAAACCGGCAACGGCGACGGAATTTCGCGCCAAGGTTGCCGAGGTGGCGCGAGGAGGCCTTCTTTTTAACGTTGCGATCGAAGAAGGGGTTTTACATCTTGGGACGATCATGAATGGGGTGGGAGCCCATTCTGATATCAGGGATCCACGTTCTTCCTGGAAAACGCTTTTCGGGTTCGTCTCATCGGCGCCCGACCAGAACATGACGATAGTTTATAAGTTACGTGCCGATTTGAATGAAGCCGAGAAAACACAGTTCCGGGACCAGCTGATCACGGTGGCGCGGGTATTGATCGAAAACGGTTTTCCGGAGGCTGTCCTTTTGGATGCCGCCACGCTTGAAAACCTCAGATGGCTCGGCAGAGATATTCCCGGAAAACCCGGGACTCGGACGATCGCGATGTTGGCCGCCATTCCGCTATCGACCGAATCCGCGCGTTCGGAACTGAGAGAAGGGGCGAGTCCGGAAGCGGTGAAGGCGCGGTTCGCGGAACTGAATAAACTGTGGGGCGGTAAGGCCGCATGGCTTTTGATTCTTCAGGAACTGGGACTTCCGGAAAAACTCGGTTTCAAGATCCCGAAGTTCGTGCTCTTTGAAGAAAAATTGCTACGGGAGATCGACGAACGTTACAAAAGCATGAATCCTGGAGCCATCTTTTCAAAACTACAAAGAGAGATCAATCAGGGGCTTATTGAAAAAGCGAGGAAGGATGGATTCTATGGTGTTCCAAACTTGACCTCCATTCTTTTTGCTGATGTCTTCGGTGAGCTTGCCGGGGATGAATCTAAAATTCGCTCAGCCATCCGGGGGGTCTTACAAACCGATCTTAGACCCTTCCTGAATTTCGGGACGGAAGCGGAGTGGACAGATTTCTTTGTCGGGCTCCGGGAAACGCCGGATATTCTCAGGTATAAAAATAGCAAGAACGAAAAGGATCTCTTGCTATCCGGTATTGCCTTTGATCAGGCGGAACTTGCTTTTATAAATGCTGTAGAGAATTTTCTCTTTTACAAGAGTCTTCCCTTAGAGCTTAGGCAGGCATGGGCCGAAAAGACCCGGATGTTGGGAAGGCTCAGGATCTGGCGTTCTTCTCGCCAGGGGGAAGACTCTTTTGAACAGAGCTGGGCGGGTTTCGGGATCAGCCGGGAGACGGATCCCTCACGGGAGTTCTGGGCTTTGCATGCGAGCCTCCAGTCGCCCCACGATACCGTGACAGACCGGTACCAGAATGTCGCTTATTCGGTTTTTCTTCAGGATTACATCTGGGCGGAAAAATCCGGGATCGCGTTCTCGAACCTGGAAGGGCATGTGGCGATTGAGGCAGTTGTGGGCGAGGGACGGTACGCGGTTTCAGGAAGCAGGAATGTCATTATCGATCTTGATCGCCAGACGGGCAAGGTCGAAGCGGTCTATCAAGGTTACGACCGGAATCATAATCCCCGGGCGGGCATGCAATGGCGCGGATTGGATCTGCGAATAGAAGGTTCGTTCGCCGATCAGACAATCCGTGAACTCATCAACAAGACTTGGGACGAGCATACGTCTGCGATCGTCGATGCGAACAGGACGAAACATCTATCTCCTTTGAATAAGGAAGAGATCGAAAAACTTAGGACCGTGGTCGTAGGGATCGAGGAGGCGCTCGGATTTCCCGTGGATGTGGAATTCGCCTTTAAAGACGAGGAGTTGTCCGTCGTTCAATCCCGGCCGATCACGGGGAATTTTTCAAAAACCTATCAGCCTCTTCCGGAGTTCCGGGAAGAAGATGTTCTTTGCCGGATCCCGATCTCGATCGGGCGTACCAAGCCGGAGGGTTTTACGGGAAGGATCGTGGGTCCGGTCAATACCTCCGACCTGGAGAGCATTAAGGGCGAGGCCATCGAGAGGCTTAAGTTCAGAGCGCTGGACGTGGACGCGTTCCTTCGCCGGTATGGGGTCGATCCGAACCATGCGATCATAGCTACCGGAGGTGATCTTGTAGACCTCTGGCACAAACCTGTCCTTATCAGTTTAGGATTCGCTTCCCGGATCTATCATCACGGGATTAATTTTCGTGAAGGGGGGACGGTGGTTTTCGGAATGCCGGAACTTTCGTTGTATCGCTATAGTCTCAGGCATCCTCCCAAACTTGCATTCGAGAAAGTTATTTCTTCGGAAGATCGGGCGCGGCAGGCGCTGGGGCAGCCTCTTCAGGACGAAATGCTTTTTGCCAGTAAAGAACCGGTGAAAGTTTACTCCAACGATTTCCGCGCCATCATCGTGAAAGCCGACGCCCAACCCATGACCGCCCGTTCGGAGATGAGGACCGGGGAGGGGGACCCCTACGTGGTCCTCGGGGTCGCGAGGGACGCGACGGCAACGGATATCAAGAGGGCCTATCGTGCTAAAGCCATGCAGTATCATCCGGACAAGCATCCCGGGGATGCCGAAGCCGCGGAAAAATTCAAGGAGGCCGCCCGCGCCTACGAGATCCTGGGAGATCCGGAACGCCGCGAGCGTTTTGACCGTGAGGGTATCGACAAGGGGAAGCGTACATCGGATTTCAATCCGACGGGGAACCCCGAGTTTGACGATTTTTTTGATCCCGATAATCCCGAGTACGCGGAATACGACGAGTTCATGCGGGACCCGTTCGGCTACTGCTGGAGAAAGTTCCGCGAGCAGTTCGATGAGTTCCATCAGAATGTTGAATATAACTTCATGGATCCGCACCCGCTGAAAGCCTCTCCCTTCGACTGGATCCTCAAGATCGAACCGACTTGGGGGAAGGTCCACCGACCGTTCCCCGAATCCGCGGACCTGACCATGGTGCTTGGAGCGGTGGGCCACTACCATCTGACCGAGGGGCTTGTATCGGCCTTGGCCTCGATCTATTTCAAGCGTTATTCCCCGGTCAGCCATTCCTTTCCCAATAAGGCGGAGTTTTCCGTGCGTGAAAAGAAGGATGAGTTCCTGATCGACATGTTCGTGCCAGGGGTTTGGGAGGCCGCCGAAGTGGAAGAAGCTATCCGGAGTTCCAATCACGAGAAATATATTATTTCCTGGGAAAGCCGCAAGGCCTTTGACGCGCGTAAAGCGGAAGGCGAGACCCCGGGGGGAAGGGCGCTGTTGGAGGGCGCCTCGGGACTTATGCCTCTTTCCGCGCAAGTCGTCAGGGTTTTCAAGACGCTGGTCCCCGGAACGGTCATTACGCTGCATCTTCCCAAAAAAGAGATCGCGAAACAGGCGGGCCTTGAGCGGATGGTCCTGAACCGGATGAACCGTCTCGGACAATATCTCGATAAGATCTCCGAGCGTCTGAATCCCGCCGTCCCCCGGCAGAAGATCTACAAAGAGGTCCTCCGGCTCATGCGGCTCCTTCTCATGTGCCGGGAGATGTCGAGCATCGAGGCCCATGGCGATCCGATCCTTTACGCTCTCCGCGCTTTGATGCCGGCGCGTCCGGAGGTCGCGAAGTTCATTATCGAGACCTTCATGCCGCTTTCCAGGGAATACGGCATGGACAAGTTCGGGGTCTTCGATTCCGACTGGTTTGAGATCATCCCGAAGGGGCTTTCTCGCAGTTATTACAGCGATCAGGCGGTGCAATGGGCCATTCCGCTCATCAAGATGTCGGCCGAAATGGCGGGGGAGCAAGGGCTTGCGGAGTACGCGCCGTGGCTCTTTGAGCTGCTCGGATTTTCCCCCAACGCCGGATGGCGGGCCGCGCAGGATAAAGAACAGCGTTTTGATGATGCTTACCGGCCATTCGCCGAGTTGGGCGAAACGGTCACGAAAAGCCTCGGTCAACTGGCAAAAAAAGACAAACGCATCTATGAGCGGCTTCTGCAACTAGCGGGTCCGGAGGCGACGACCTATTGGTGGATCAAGGCGAGAGCCATCGAGGCGCTTGGGATCTCCGGGATCTCGGATGCGAAGACGACGAAAGTCCTCTGGAAAGCCGTTGATTTTGACGCGGATTACCAGCGTTCGGTCCTTTATTGGGACGGGAGCGAATTGAACGGGCATGCCGGCAACAAAGCGGCCATCATGCCACCGGCACTGCTCGCGCTCGCGGAACTCGGCGATGAAAGAGCGATGGATCTTGTCGCGCGTCTCCTGGAAGATGGCCAAGACAGCCTGAAAAGCGGGCAATTCTATTTCAGACTTGCGGAAGAACTTCGCGCCGCGGTGGATGCCATTCCTTATTTGAAGGGCCGTGAAAGGTTCGAAAAGGTCTTCGGAATCCTCAAGGCATTGCCCCGGGATTATTTCGCGGGCGTCCGCGAGATGATGATGCTGAACCTTTATGCGGCCAATCCCGTTGATCAGGGGTATCTCCTTTGGCTTGAATCCAAGGCGTTCAAGAAGGATGGAAAAGGCAGGATCGCTTCGATCACGGATACCGAAGCCTTGAAGATCCTCATGCGCACCGGAAAAGAGGAGTTCATAAGGACGGGGATCGGATTATGGAGCGATCCCGATGGGAAAGGTTACCGCCGTGATCCTGTCAGCGATGTGAATGGACCCGCGCTTCTCAAAGGTCTCGAGGCGGACCCGGAGAACGCCCGTTACCTGGACGATCTCCAGACCGAATGGCTCGAGTTCCGTAAGACTTACCAATACGATGGGGCCGGTGAGATCGTCGGACGGGCGTTGACGCTTCTGACGGATAAGCATATCGGCCTGGCGGAACGGGCTTTGGACGAGAACGCGATCCGTTATGAGCCGTGGGCCCTGGGCGGCGATTATCGCGGAAAGGTCGCGCGGTTCTCGATGATGCATCTCGGGCAGAAGTTCTTCCGGGATTTCCGGGACCTCATCCAGGGCGTCCCGTTCGAAGAAAAGACGGTGATGGGGAATGCTTTGGCCGCTGTGAAAAACCCCCGGGCGCTCGGCCGCTCGGAGGTCCGTGCGTCGAGACCGCTGTCGGATGAGGAAAAGATCGCTTTAGGATGGATGGTGCTCGGGGAGCCCGGCACCCGGGAGGAATTTATTGCCCGGCTCCGTGAAATCGATCCGAAGGCTGCGGCAAAATTAGAAGCGGCATCGTTGGCGGCGAAGACAACCGTTTCCAAGGAGATCCCGGATGCGGTGTCTCAGCGGCTCCCGGAAGCCGCACCGGCTACGGAGGGTTTCGTGCGTCTCACAAAGGATTCGGTGCTTGTGCTACCGCCGGGGCTTCGTAAGAAATTTGAGGGGAAGCCCCTTGTGATGTTGCCGGCAGCGGAAAGACATCCGTATATTAGCGTCATGCGTCTGGACGTTTTTTCAGAAAAATGGAGGACCGCCCGCGACCGGCTCCTGATCCAGAACGGAGAAAAGGCGGGTTTATACGGCTTCCGTGAAACTAAAACTTCCCAATTGATGGGGCTCATGGTGGCGCTGGCCGTGAACCTGCAAGTGGGAACGTCCGGAAAGATCAACTTTGCGAGGAAGGATGTAAGCAGGTTGTTACGCCGGATGGTGGGGGCTGAAAAAGTCTGGCCCACGATGCCTGACGGGTTTTACCTTGAGGCTCCGGAAGAGGGCGTTCTGAAACTCTGGCCGAAAGATCTTTGGGATACGCGGAAAGAAAAGCGAGATTCCCTCGTGTCAAAACCGGGTCTTGAAACCGGGGCGGGGGCTGATCGCGCGGAAAAGCGCGAGATCGCGCGGGATTTTACCGTCGGGCCCGAGGGGTGGCATATGCCGCCGGCGGCGGGTCTGCTGAAAGAACTTGGGGAAACAGTATTCGCTCCTTCGGGCATCGAGGTTCAGCTGGTCGATCCGGTGACCCATAAAAAGATCGGTATCGCACAAACCACCGAAATGGTTAATCTGAACACGGACCCCGGGGCTATTGTGAAAGTCCTTGTTAGAGGGTCCCATGAGAAGGAGTCGCTTGAGGGGATCGCCGACATCATCGGCGAAATCCTTACCATGGAGATGGCCGAACAGGTCTATGCGCACACGCCACGGGGCCGGGAGATGATGAGAGATTATCGCGCCCGCACTGAAAAGATCCTCTCGGCCGGAATGGCCCAGCCCGAGGTTTCGTGGACCGAAGCGCTAGCCGATCTCTCAAAGCGGTTCTGGAAATGGTTTGGGAATGAAGAATCCGTTCGCTCCGTGCTTGGCGCTGCGGCGGACCGGCAGCTGACGGACGTCTACAAAATAACGCTGAACACCGGGTTCCAGAGCGAAGCGGCCGGTCTTTTCTCTTTTCTTTCGGTGCATCCTGATTATGCCCATATCGCTAAATTCACGGGGAAAGCTTCGCAGGATCCCGAGGAAATCGCGATTGAAAAATCTAAGGTGAGGGACGGTGAACAGGAGGATCCCGAGGATGCCAAAACGAAGAGGAAGAAAGGGAATCCCGAGGATCCTTTCCGGTTGTCGATGGGGTCGGCAAAAGAGTTTGTGATCAAAATCGACATTTCCCGCGGGGGCTTCTGGGGCACAAAGTTCGTTCTTTCAACGCAGGGGAAGGGCCGTGCCCAAGAAAAGTTTACGTTCCAATCTCTTGAAAAGGTCGAAGCAAAACTGGAAGAGCTCGGGCCGCAAGTCCCCTGGAAAAAGGCAGAGCCCCCCGTTGAAATGAAAGAAGTGATCTATCAGACGGTATCGCCACGGCCGGCGCCGACCTTGCAGGATACGGAAGAAAGTTTATCGAAACTTCTCGATGAATTCGTGGCGAAGACCCAGACGGAGTTTAATGTTTTTTGGACAAAAAGATGGTCTGACGACGGCCTGAGGAAAGCTCTTTCCGATCTTTTGCCGGACGAGGAAGAAGATTCCATGGCGAAGATCATTTTAGCTGATGCGCTTACCCGTGAATGGACGCCTCTCAGGATCGTTCGGGAGATGGCGGCCAACGGGCTGAATGCCCAGGCTCAGGCCGGTCAGCAGGGTCTGATCGGATTTCGCGCGGGCAAAGCAGAAAATGGGGATGGCCTATGGGAAGTTTATGACGATGGCGTGGGGATTTCCAAGGTTATCGACGCGGCGGGCCGATTTACGATCGTTCCGAATTCTGTCAAAGAAGGCATTTTTCCGAGAGCTGGTTTTAAATCTCATGGGGGAGGGATCGCCCTTGTTCGTGCCGTGGTCGAAGGTCATGGCGGAAAAATGGAATTTTTGCCGCCGGGAACCGGAGGGCACAAGACGACGGTCCGGTTCACATTCCCCCCCCAGACGTTTTTCCGTGTCACCCCTCGTTCCGAGCTCCGGACGCCGGAGGTCCCGCCCCGGTTTCCGCAGGTCATTTTCGGCGGGGGGATCCTGGAAGAAAATTGGCCGGAGATGCGCCGGACGTTTCATGTCTTGAACGGAAATGATATCCATATCCGGCCGAGCAAGATCCTTGCCGATCTGGCGTCGGAAATAACGGCGAAAACCGGGGTCCATCTTTTTATCCGGAAAGGGGACAGCGGGATGAAAATGATGTCTTCCGCAAATCAGCTTGCGTCGCTCGGGATCCGGTATGACGAAGAAGTGGAAATCCTTGCCAAGGGCGAACGGCCCCGCGCGATTTTGAAGGGCGCGCTTGATTTGATGGAAAAAGCCATGCCCGATTCGCAGATGCTCGAGAACGGGATCAAGGACAACCCGCTGCGCGACGGCTATCTTGGGGAGGTCGACCGGCTGGCCTCAGGGCTTTTCCTCAGGATGAATTGGCACGCCGACCGGCTCGGGCCGCTTGATACGAAGAAGGCCAGAGACCGCATGGCGGTGATCTCGGCCGCGCTTTCGACGCTTCTCAAAGGTCCCCGTGCTGATGAGAGCGCCGCGATGCTGGACGGCATGCTCGCGCAGGACGCCGAGCTCCATGATCTTTTGCCGGAAGCCGAACGGCTGATCCGGTCTTTCCTGGCGGTTTACCGCTTGCCGCGCACCGGCGACCCCATCGAGGTCGGCATTGCCGTTTCGATGTACGGGGAACAGAACCGCCTGCGGCCGTTCTCGGCGGAAAAGAATCCGAACGGCGAGGACGCGCTTGTCTGGAAGATCCGGGAGCTTGACGAACTTTTTTCCGTCAATTCGAATGTCCGGTACGTTCTTTTGCTGGCCGATGACGGCGAGCGCTCCATGGATCTGAGCAATCCGGCGGACGAACTGAGGTTCAACCTTTTGCCGGAGAGAAAAGAAGGCTCTTTTCTCTTGAAGTGGTACAAAGCCTTCCTGACTTTTTGGGTCCGGCCGTTGCTTAAAAAAGTTCTCGGATTCCTCCAGAGTAAAAAACTTGAAGGGGACGTCCCGCAGCCAAAGATCAAGAGCGAAAAGAGCTCCGGCCAGGTCGCGCTCGAGATCCTCAAGGACATGTTTCCCCAGAAGCTGAAGTCCGGGCAGGTGCAGGTCTGGTTCGTGAATAAGGACCAGAACGACGGTATCGGCGGAAAAAAAGGGAGCGGGATTGTCCTTGCGTTCCGCAAGCTCATGGAAATCCTGAAGGCGTTAAAACAGTATTTCATATTCACGGACATGGATCGTGCCGTGTCGCTCGCGGAATCCGGGCTTTTGCTGGAGAAGCTTGCTTCCGGGGAAGCGGATGCCGCCATCGGTTCGCGGTGGCGCAAGGGAGCGATCGTTTACGGGCGCCTTGATGAGGAACGGCGAGGCAGTTTTATCTATAACATGCTGACGAAGGTCCTTCTCGGTTTCTGGCGTATTCGTGACACTCAGCAGGGATTCAAGGCGTTCACGCGCGAAGCCCTCGACGAGATCCAACCCGTCGACGAGGACTGGAACCTGGACCCGGATTTCACGGTCGATTTTGCGTTTGATACGGACCTTCTTAGCCGGCTGCGAAAATTTGGAAGAAAAGTTGTCGAGGTCGTGGATGTCTGGATCGGATCTCCCGAGGAAAGTACGGTGACTCCCGCGAGCAAAGTGGATGCCGTGATCTCTCTTTTCCTGCAGATCCCCGGCCTGTGGCGGAGCGCAGATCTTCGGGGCGGATTCCGGAAGGTCCGGGTCTATGACCAGGACAAAGCTCTTGTGGGGGACGAGGCGATCCAAAAGACGCTCGGGGGGATGACCGCCGGGAACGGAACATTTATTTTTAATGCGCGGGTGGCGGGGGACACGCTTACGATCGGAACTTCCCCGCAGATGTACCGGCCGGAGCACGCGCTGATCGACAAGATCAGACTCCATACCGATATTAAAACGCCCAAGTATGGGTTTGGCGTCCTGGCGGGGATCGTCTCTCCGGGCGAGTCGGGACAGAAGCTTTCTCTGACGCCCATTTTATCCGGGAAGCATCTCGTGGCGCAGGACTACCGGAAGGTTTACGCTGACGCGGTGAGGCTCGCGCGTTTCCTTGTCCGTCACGGATTCCCGAAGGACCTTTCGCTTGACCCGAAGACACAACAGGACCTTCAGAGTGCTTTTTCACAGGGCTTCGAAAAAAAGGATCTTCCGGTGGTCCCGACTCTCGACGATCTTGCCCGGCAGGATATCCCGGCTCGGGCGGAAATTCGAAACAGCGAACCTGTCCGGTCTTCCGGCGCAGCGATCGCGACCGGGGTGGCCTCTGAGGTTCTGCTGTCCCGTGAGGCGATCAATGAAGAACTTCTCAAAATGGAGCCGCGCGCCAAGGCGGTGGAACTCGGGAACGGGAAACGGCAGGTGTTTTTCTCCGTGATGCCGTCGGAAGGGAAGACGGCGGAGGAACAGATCGCAAGCGTTATCGGGCATCTTGACCGTTTGATCGCGGAACAGAAGATCAGGAAGGATGACATCTTCAAACAGGTGATCTCGTTCGGGGATATCACGGACGCGGACCGCGAAAAGATCAAAAAAGCCCTGCGGGAATATTACGGCACGGGCGTCGAGCCTCCGGTCACGACGTATCTCGAACAAACTCCTGCTGACGGAAGCATGTTCACAGTCGAGATCGTGGCGATGGGTTCGTCCCGTCATTCTGAGCCCCGACGTGGAGAGAGTGAAGAATCTCAGATCCTTCGCTCCGCTCAGGATGACGAAAGTCGATATGTCCCTGAGCCGAACCAGGTGCTCCGCATCAGCGAACACAGCGCGATCCTCGAGGATGCGGATCTGTTCCAGGTTTATGTCGGCGGCATCACACCCGATCCTTCGATCACCAAAACTTACGACCGCGGTTGGAATGTCCTCGAAAAGACCTACCTTGAATTGAAGAAAGCCGAAGCCAAGCTGAAGCAACTTGATAAAGTCGGCCCCGATTTTGTTCTCGATTACCGGCAAGTGCTCCGCACCTGGTTCTACCAGGACCATATCGTTGATTACGATGCCGAGGGAAAATGGAACTACCAGTGGGGAATCAATAATCCGCGCTACGATTACTTTATGACCTCGATGAACGGGAAATCGATCCCGTTCGGGGAAGGGCTGATCAAAGGTGGAAATCTGGGCAAACCTCCCGCGTCGACCGGGATCGGGACGCTACGTGACAAGAGCGGTTCTATCGTGATGGAGGCGCTCGCCTTTGTCGCAAAAAAAAGCAACGTCCACGCGCTCCGCCTTGAAAGCGCACGGCAGATGAACCCCGATGAATATACGATCGTTGTTCAGGAAAAGGCGCTTGAGACCAAAAAGCCGCCGCTTTGGTCGCGTGCGATGTCGGTTGTGACTCCCGGTTACGAAATGGTCCTGATCTCCGGCACGGCCTCGACCAAGGGCCAGGCCGAGATGTACATCGGCGATCCGGTCCGTCAAACCCTCTACATGATCGACAGCGTGCGGATGATGCTCACGCAGCGCATGGGCGACCTCAAGGATATCCCGCAGCTGCGCGTCTATATCAAACGGCCCGAAGATGCGGCGGCTATCCAGGAAGCGGTGGATAAGAAATTCCCCGATATTCCCATCATTTATGTTATCGGGGACGTGTGCCGGCCGAACTGGCTTGTCGAGGTCGAGGCGTTCGCGTTCGTTCCCGTAAAGAAAGAGCACGCCGCCATTTCACCCGCCGTCCGGCCGTTCGCCGTTTGGATGGAGAGACACATCTCGGCCCTTGCGAGGGAAAAGGATAAAAAAGGAGCGCTTCTCTATCCGAGGGTGAGCGAGCTGTTTGCGAAGATTCAATCGTCGGCAACCCTTCCAGCATTACTTGCGAAGATCGACGGAGCAGCCTATGCGGATGATTTTGCGGATGCGGTGAGAGGGACTCGCAAAGTTCTGGAAGACGAGCTTGCCTCAGCTGTGGCGACGGATCCTGGCGTTGGGGCGATAAAGAACGTTCGCCTCGTCCGCCAGAGTTTCGACGTCGCTCTTCATCATCACATGAACCGGTTGAAAACTAAGACCGCAGACCAGAGACCAGAGACCCCGGTCAACTTTCCGGCCACCGGAGAAAGCAAAGCTTTCGAGTTGGGCAATCTAAAACCGGATCTCGACAGGGCTGAACTTCGATCCGCGGAGCTCATTCTCGAACCGGACTGGAACGAGCCGGACCTTTTTAAACGAGCCTCAGGCGCGTGGGATTATCTTGTGGAATTAATGAAACGGATCCGCGCCCTGAGCGGTATCCGTGGGGATGTTCTTTCCGAAAAAGACGGCAAGGTGTTTTTCCCGGATGTGGGAGATCTTTTTTGGGAACACGGGAAGGGGACCTATTCGAGCCGGACAAACAGGATCTTTTATGCGTTGCAGGAGCTGGAATATTTGTCGCCCAAAACAAAATCACAGACGCTTGCGGATATACGGGAAGATTTTGACGCGATCCGCAAGAAACAGACCGAGGTTGAGCCCAGGCTCCGGGACGTTTTGAATCTGGATTTCAGGTCACGCGCCTCCGTTTTGCAGAAGTACCGCGAAACCGACATCGTGCCTTACGGGGACCTGACCCCGTACCTTATGAATCTCGCGTTTAATTCCGACCGTGCGTTTCCGGGGAACGACTATGAAAAATTCAAGCAAGCCGTTCTCGATATTTATAACGCCTGGCCCAAGATCGCGGCTGCGATCGAGGCTTATCTTGATTTTGAGAAGTTCCTGGGTGACTTTGGGGCGGTCTTTGTCCCGCTCGCGGAGTTGACCCCGCTGAGCCGGGAAACGGTGTGGGGCAAGGTCGCAAAAAAGAGACTCGACGGGACTTCGTACCAAACGGTTGAACCGGTCAGTTGGGAGGCATGGGTATCGCACAATGTCCGGGGTCCGGCCACGATCCTGAGCGAATCGATGTCGGAGTATGCCCAGACCAGGAACGGCGTGGACCTCCGGATCTCGCTGATCGCCTGGGAAGCGATCCGGGAGATCCTGGAGTCGCACGGAGAAATCGCGGAGGCGCTTGCGAAGCACGGGATCCATACGCCCGTGAATGTGCCTCATCCCGGAGCGGGCGCGACGAAGGAGACGGCGCTCGACCGTGTTCAGCAGGCGGAATATTTTATTTACGAGGTCTTGTTTGAAGCCCCTGAAGCGGAAGCCAACCGTAACGCTTTCATCGAAAAGATCGGTCAGGCGTGGCAAAGGTTTCAGGCGCTTGAGGCTGCCCTGGTTTCGATAAAGACGGATCATGAAAAGAAACAGGGGCCGCTTCCTACCGCCCAAGAAGTTTCCGTGGCCTACGCAAAGGCGGCGGAAAGCGAGTCCCGAAGAGAGAGCCGCGCGGAGGTCCGGACTTCCGGTCGGCTGAAGGAAAGGCGAGAGTATCAATCCCCGGAGCAGATGAAATTAGACTGGCTTGAAGATCAGATCCAGGAGATTTCGAGGCTTTTGGGTGATCTGAAGCCCCGGGGGAACAGTGATCCGTTAAAGATCCGGGAGTCGTTGCAGGATGTCACGATCTTTTTCACGCTCTTTCTGCGGAACAGCCGGATCGAGGATCTCAAGGGGTTTTTGAAAGACTGGGGGGAAGTGAAAAAAGAATTCGCGCCTTTTCTTGAAGATCTTTCCCGGGGCGGGACGGAACGGGCCGCAATCCTTGATATTAAAAGATTGATCGAAAAAATCGACGTTTATCTCCGGCAGACCTTGCAGGCTTATGAAAATGTTCACGGCGCGGTTCACTTTCCCGATGAAACGGCCAAGGCGGTTCATGCGGCGGAGGACCTTTGGAATTTTATTTTTCGTTTCAAGAATTCCCTGAGAGAAGGCGGTTCCTCGGGCGAAGAATCGTTCCTTTCCGTGATCATGGACCATCCTTCTTTATACGGGGAGGTGTTTTACAAACCGCTTTTCGAGCTTTTTTTCGAACGCATCGCCGGTGATTTTAGCGGGACCGGGCCCTTCATTGATTTCTGTAGGGACATCCTTAAAAAAGAGGGCGTCGAATCGTTGCGCCGGAGGTTGGGCCATTGGGACCCGCAGCTGGGCAAGCTTCTTGTGGGGATCAAACGGGGGCCGGGAACGGCCAAGGCCTCCGCCGACTTTTACGGGTTGATGCTCTTCTTTCTCAGCACCGATCTGGAGGTCTGTTTTTCCAGGTTCTATGCCTTGATCATGGCGCTCCAGCCTCCGCTTGAGATCGCGCGGAAGGATGTTTCTTACCATACGCGCGCAGAGGCTACGGGCCGCCTTGCCAATAAGGGGATTGCATTCGGGAGTCCGTCGGCGGTCGCGAAATACAAGGCCATGCATGATGCGATGGCGGATAAAACAAATCCGAATCTTCCCATGGATCCTTCCTGGATCCGGAAGATCCGGGCGGCGCGCGATCTGCTGGTAGCTCAGGCCGACAAGTTGCACGATGAAGAACTGCGGGCGGATATGGAGCATTTCGACAAGTATGCCGTGGTGCTGGTTTGTGAGGCGACACTGCCGTTTTTTATCGCGGATGCCGGACGGAATGTCGCCCGGGTCCTTCAGAGCGAACGTCAGATCAACGCGTTCAATTATACGAGCGCTTATCTGGATTCCTTGGACGAAAAGAATCCGGAGGATATCAAAAAGCTCGCGGTTTCGCTGCGCACGGGACAGCGATGGGTGATCCAGCACCGGCGGATGCTCGAAAGATACCGCGGGAAGGACCCGGACTATATTTTTAAGGCGACTGAAGCCGCGCGGCAGCAGATCAATCTTGATTTCTTCAAGGAATTCGAGAAAAACAGCGCCGGGTTGATGAAAGCGGAAGTTTACCGGGCCCATCTTGCCCAAATAATGAAAAAGCAGATCATCCTCCGTTACAAGTCCCTGAGAAAACGCGTGATCGATGAACTGGAGATGACGGAACGCGATCTGCGGATGGCGGCGGCGGTGGTTGGTGTCGAGGAAAGATCGCTCGCCTATTGGAATGCGTTCAATAAATGCCGGGCGCTCCTGCTCCGTCTGGAAGCGATGGGGCTTCATGCGCAAACGGGAGAAGTCCTTGGGTGGATGGCGCGGGCTCTGACAGGGATCCAGCTTTACACTCCGGACACCCAGATGATCTCCGGGCAACAACTTGTTTTTGTCCTTGCCCTCCTTCGCCTTCGCCGGTGGGACGATTTTCTCAATGAACTGGCGATCCTTTTGAGCGGGAGGGCTTTTCCGGTTTCCGATATCAAAGACGTGTTCGGATCGGATGGCCGGAGACGGGGGCTTCCGCGGCAGGTTTCGAAAGATTATTTCCGAATGGTGTTTAGCTCCAAAAAAGGGGAGCCTTCCTACGTCGAGACCATCATCAAAAAGGCCCTGCAGGCCCAGCTATTGGTCCCGTCGCCGGATTATGAGAACGCCAGGGATGCGGAAAAGAAGGTTAACGCGATGTTCGGAACGCTTGCTCGCATGGAACTTCGGCAGGGAGGTCCGGAGGGTTCCGTTAGTGCGTCTTCGCGCACCGGCAGTATCTGGATCAAGTCCTGCCTGATCCTCGGCGGCATTGCGGCGTTGTACATGTTCGGGTATCCCTTTTGGGTCTACATGGAAGGGCATTTCAGGCTTCCGCACGTCACGCTGGAATTTGTGCGGCAGGTATCGTTTCTTTCCTCGTTTTTCGTGGTCTTGTTCGCGCTTGATCGGGCCTGGGAGGACCGGGTGAATAGGAGAAAAGAGTGGGAACACCAGCTTGGCAATAAACCTTTGCCCAAGGAACCCCGTATGGAGTTTGAAAAAGTGGCGTCCGCCAAGGGCATGAAGCTTGAGGTGAACGATGCAAGGATGCCTGAAACCAGGGATGACGCTGTGTGGCACGTTTTTTTCAAAGATCCCGCCAGCGGCCAAACGAGGGTCAAGGTTGAGGTCAAGCCTTACGGAGATATCGGGGGGTATCGATGCGTTTTTTTTAGCGGCGACTCTCCCGGGCGTCTTTTTGCGACAGAAAATCCGTCTATTCCCGATATCGTCGAAGTTTATCCGAAACCGTTTTTAGGAAAACTGCGAGGATTGCTCGGGGAAATTCGTCCCGAGTCCTGGTCCGGTATGGATCAGTTCCTGAGAGCGCGGGCTTTGGCAGCCAAGACGCCGGTTCATGATCCCTGGAGGAATGTGAGGGGCCGTCACGAGCTTCGCCAGCAGGGACCGGGTGCGGGGCGTCCGGCGATGGAAAAAAGATCCGGAAGCGAACTTCGCAATGTTCTTTACGTGCCGCTTCAGGCGGGCGTCGCGGAGTACGCTCATGAGAAGGACCCGAAAAAGCCGTGGTTCGTGTGGCGCGGGCCGACCCAAAAACCGTGGCAGTCGGAAACCTGGTGGAATCTGTTCCGGAAGCAACTTCATGTTTATGAAACGGAATTTGCCCGGATGAAAGAACATCCGGACGTTCGCTGGATCGTCGAACGCGTGAGGTCGGTCCGGGCGAGGGACATGCTGGAACTTGCCGCCAAGAGAAACAAGGAGATCCGCGAGAAGATCGATCTTCTGCGGCAGGAACTTTCAGAGGAGAAAAAGTACCAGCAGTTTTCGACCAACGCATGGTGGCTTTCCTCATTTTCCTGGCTTATCTCCGAGCCCGAGATTGTCCCGATCCACGATCTTGCGAGAGAATTGGTGCGCTTGTCCCATGATAAGGAACGGGGGCCTGTTGTGGCGGTCCGCCGGAACCGGGAAAAGATCGACCGGGCGTTGGCCGAGATCGAAAAGAGGTTCGCTCTTGCGGAAGGGCTTCTGGAGCTTCTGAAGGTTTATCACGTGAAATATTGCCGCTTTCGCTTTCTGGATCGCGAGATGTCCCATGCCGCGGCGCGGGGACGGGCGTTTGACGTCGCTCTGGCTACCCGTCCCGCCGCCTCGGACGACCTGAAGATCCTTTTTTTCGAATTTGTTTACCTTTCTCTTGACGATGACAGAGCGGCTTTCGGATGGCTGAGGGATCCCGGGCAGTTGATTCTTTCATTCGACGGGAAGGATGTTGTTTTCGGGCTTCTGGCGATCATGCCGCCTTCGGTGCGCGAAGCCGTGGCTAACCGCGCGGAGCGCCGCAGCACAGGGCGCGGCGAAAAGGGGCTCTCGAAGGAAGATGAGGCCGAAGTAGATCTCGACAAAAAAGCCAGTTCTCCGGAATATAAAAAATATTTCGACGAGATCAAGGGGTTTATGCGGGTGGCCCAAACCGGGAAGGATGAGGCCGTTGCCGTGATACGGGAGTTTTTGAAGCGCCAGAAAGATGCCGAGGGCAGGCGGAAGAAGAAGTATGGCGAGGCCGGACGGTTCGCGAAAGATGCCCGGCGGATCTACGCGCCGGTCCAGGTGATCATGGGGCATCTCGATGATCCGGAGATCCGGCGCAATTTCTGGTTTGTGGCCCGGTTCTTCCTTTCGGTCGGGGACGCCGGTCTTTTTAGCTGGATCGTTTCGATCCTCGTGCGGGATGCCGACAAAGTGGCCGCTGCGGAGACCGATCGCCCGCGGAAACAGGCGGCGGGGGAACTGCTTGGACGGATGCTTGTGACCGCGCTGGAGATCGCGCTAAAAAATCCGCTGCCCGTTTACAAAACGAGCCTCCGGATTCTCAGCCGATGGGCGGATCGTCCCGGGGAGGATCCCTACATGGATTTTCTGCGGCGTGTTTTTAAGGACCGGGGCTCCGCGATTTCCGACGCAAGCGTTTTTTTCCGCGGAAAATGGGGCAGGGACTTCTATCGGAGGAAGGATGCCGTGAAGCACAAGAGAAACCTTCTCGCCATGGAGGTCCGCGAACTCGATGAGGGGATCGAGTCGGTCCTCCGCGCCCGAGACCGCTTCGGAGACCCGGTCTCCGAAGTGGGTGAGGATGATCGCGCGGAACGGCGGGGGATGAGTGAAATGACGGCGGGGCAAGTTTATCGCGAGCTATCGATGCCGGAAGAGGCGGTTCGCGCTGCGGAGTTCATCGATTCGCTTCGTCCCGGGCCGGAAGACCGCGTGCTGGCGGTCGGGATCAGCGTAGAAGACGCATTCGTGACGCCGTTCGCTTTGAATCAAAGTCATGTCGATATCAACCAGCCGAATCCCTCCCATGTCCAGGTTCTCAAGTTGATGAACCGGATGACGGTCGAAAGAATTCAAAGACGTTTTGGTCAGGACCTTGTGGGCGATCGGATTCATTTTACGGATACGCTCCGTTCTCTCGAAAAGGAAGAATTGCCCGAAAACGCGTATAGCTTCTATGTGCTGCTCAATGTTTTTGACGCGGTGCCGGAGAGTCAGAAAGCGGCATTTATCAAAAAGATCACCGATACGATGAAGGACCGGGCGACCATGATCCTCTCCAATCTTGCGGTGAAAGATGAAACAGCCATTGGTGAGATCACCCGGTTGGCCGCGCGAGGCGGAGTTGAGGTCTCCGTTAGAAAGAGTACGGATCTTCGTTTTGGAATGACGATCAACCGTTTGAACATCCTGGATCTTAAGCGCTCCGCACCGACGCCTATTGCGTCGGCACAGCTTCGGCGTGGTCCTGATGACCACGTCCGATCCGAGATGCGGGAACCATTTCCAACCTCCGCGGTTGGAAACGGGGCGGTCTCTTTTGAGATCGAGAAGATGATCGATCAAGCAGCGCGTACGGCGATGGAGGAGGGACGGAAAAAGAAGGAGAAGACGGGAGTGCTGACCTGGGAAGAGCTCGTGAATATCTTCTTCGACCGTTGCCGGGATTACAAGGGAGCCAATGCGGCGTTCGTGTTTGAAACCCTGCAAGATAATTACGGGACATCTCGCAGGAAAACGGGCGAGACGGTTGACTCTATCCTCCGGCTCAAGGATTTTGCCGCGGATTCTCTCAGGCTCATGATGGGCCGTCGCGGGTTTATGCAGATGTTTGGCGGATTCATGCTTCAAGGAATGCTCTCCGGTCCCGCCTCGCTTGGTGACATTGTTTCCAGATTCTCCGGAATGGGTCCGGGTGTCATGGAGGCCAGTTTTGACTTTGTGAATGAACTTCAGGGACAGATCGACGATTATTTTGGGATCCAACGTTTTGACTGGCGGCTGTTTGATGAAATGGTACCGCATATTTTCAGGGATGCTCGAGCTTTTATTCAAAAGCGCGGGCATGTTCAGAGATTGCTCGGTCCGGAACTGTCTATAGAACGGTTCGCGGAATTCTCGAAGGTAAATCCCGATGTTATTGATAAGGTTATGGGCTTTTTCCAAATCTCGCAGAATTGGCCGCATTCTCTGCAGGAGCGGGCAAAGAGAGGAGAAACCTTCAACGCCAAACAGCTCAATTCAGAACTCGACCGCGAAGAGTCACTGGTGAAACAGGGGCTGGATTCTCTCGCGAAAGAACTTTCGGCGCTTTGGGAGCGGATCAGGCTTCTTGAAGAGCCCGGCGTCAGCGTCTACACGTTGAAAGACCGCGGGTTCTGGGAATGGGCCGGTGGCGCGGATCCCGCGGAACGCGAGGAGCGAGTGCTTGAAGAACTCCGCAAGCAGGAAACGGAATTGTATCGGCGCAAGGATGAACTTGTCTGGCGCCAGGATAGAGTCTACGAAAGCCGCGACCTGATCTCTCAACTTCAGACCCCAGCAGAACTTTCTACCGTTCGCTCTGAGATGCGGGAAAGCCCGAAACCGGGCGAGCCTGTTTTGGCGAAGAAGGTGGCCTCCGGTCTCTTGAAGTTCCTTGGGATCAAATTCTCAAAGTGGGTCAAAGCGCTCGATCCCGATATCGAACATTGGGAAGTAGTATACCGTTATCCGTTCTACCGTTATGTCGAGATGCTCACGAGCGAGCGGCTTCCGGGCCACGAACGGGTGCTCGAACGGTTGGACGCCATTGAAGAAATGGCAGGGAAAGTCCGCTCTGACCGGCAATTTTCCGAACGCTTTCAGGCTTTTTTGACAGATCTTTATTTCGCGCGTCCGTTCCTAAACGCGAAGCGGAGATATGGTAGGCATAGGGAAGAGTTCCCTGACAACAGATATAAATCTCATGTGAAAGATGTCCTGAAAGTTATTCGCGACAACCGGAACCTACTGCAAGGACTCGATGGGCCGGCCTATCAACGCATCAGGACCCGTTTCGGGCAACTGCTCGCGGCAGAACCGCTTGAGAACGATTCGGATATGGAAGTTCTTCTCAAGAATTTCACGGACGAGCTTTATTTCTATTGGATCATGGCGGATCTGGCCGTTCGGAAGAACTGGCAACGGCCGGTTTTTATCGACGAGCCGGGATCTTTCCACGCGCCGCAGCTGACTTATCCCTATCTTGGCCTTAAAGATGGTGAGGAGCGGGGAGAAGATGCGGCTAAAGTGAAGGCGGAACTTGTTCCCAATGATCTTCGTCTTTCCAACGAAAAGCCGTTCCTGGCTTTGTTGGGCCCCAACGCCTCCGGGAAATCCACTCTGTTGAAGGGGGCCGCCCTGTACGCCGTGATGGCGCGTCTCGGGATGTATGTGCCTTCGCCTCTGGAGACGAGCTGGTTTGAGGATATTGTCGCGCGCGGTCCCGGCGAAGATGCCGGGCTCAATAACGCGAGCCGCAATACGTTATTCATCCACGACGAAGTTTTTGCGACGGAAGAAGCGTTTCTTCAAGGCTCCAAAAAAGCGATCGAAATGGGTGCTTCCGTGATCACGGCGACGCATCATCATGAAGCGGTCGATCAATTGCTCGCCGATCCTTCGGTTTCTGCGAAGGTCCGGGCGGCCCTTGCGCCCAGTGCGCAAGGATCGCTTCGGCAGGAATTTGACAATCCTGTCCGAGCGGAAAAAATGCTGACCTCGGTTGATAAACAGGGTGAATTGAAATTCTTTTACACGAAGGGGCCTTATCAGGCGGGGGATGCGGATGTCCGCGATCATTCCATCCTGGAAGCGCGCGAGGTGTTGAAAGATAACGGACAGTTTCAGGCTATTTTCGATGCGGCTCGTGATTTTGTGCAAAACGGAAAAGCCGGGCCGTTGCCGGAGATCAGGCCCCAAGGGAACCGGTTCGATCCCGGTGGTGAATCGGACGCGAAATTCTATTCGCTTTTACATGGCCACGGGATCATTCCTGAAAGTTACTTTGCTTTTCACAGTTACAGTCCTGAGAGATTCGGTTCGCCTTTCGAGGACCCCTTTTTCGGCGGGATTGCGTACTTATCGGCCCAGCGTTATAGGAACATCAAGGTTAAGGAGTTGATCGAACAAGTACAAGCGTTCCGGGGAAAAATGGGGCTTCCCGCCATGAAAGAGCTTCGTCGCAAGCTCGGGGAGTTCATGGCATTGCTCAAAAAAGATGACCATTTTATATTACTTAAAAAAGATGACCTTTCAAAACAGAGCCGTAGGCCCACCCCCATCGAATCGTTGGCGGATGGTAGGGAGATCCTGAAGCGATTGAAGGATCTTCGCGATATTTCGCAGAAACTTGGTGTTAACCGGTTCTTCCCGGAAATAGAAATTCCGGACGAAGAGGAGCCTTATTTTGCAGATGAGATCAAATCCAATTGCCAAAAGGCGTTGCGCGATCTGGATATCTTGAATGGCGTGGCTCTGGCGGTCACGGAGCTGGGTTATGCGATGCCCGAAAAAAGCGATGACGAAAACTCCGTTGAGATCGAAGCAGAGCTTCCGCCGAAGGCCGGAGAATCGTCGCCGAGGGTCATTCAATTAAAACTGCGCGGCGGGGAGGCGAATATCGTGACCGCGGAGAATATGGACGACCTTCGCGCGGTCCTGAAGCTTTTTAAGAAAACGATCCCTTGGGCCCGGCGCGGTTTCTTTGTGCCGGTAAGGCGTATCAAGATGGGGAGCCGGTTTGATTCCGCGGAGGTCAACACCATGCTTTTTGAGGGCCTTAGCGATCGAGCCGGGGTTAGTTTCTTCCAAGCGGTGCTCGATTTCTTGAGTGGAACAATCGACGCTGTCGCAGCTGGAAAAAACAGCGTTGTTGTTGTCGACGATCTTTATGGTTCCAATCGCACCCTCCTGGAGATCCTGAAAACGGCGCTTGTGCTTTTTGCCAAGCAGACCGGAGCGACGCTGGTACTCGGGGCACGCGAGACGGACTGGGCCAAGCGTCTGAAAACATCCTATGGCGATATCCCTCTCAATTTCCAGCATATTGGAGGCGATCCCGCTCAAACGCAGCCATCGGCGCGCGAGGAGAAACGTGCGCCCGCGCACGAATTGAAGACAGGACGCTCCGAATTGCGGGAGGTACCGGAACAGCCGGTGTCCGTGAGATCCGAAGGGGGATCGCCGGAGGACATTCTGGCAGCCTTGGATAATCCGGTTGGTATCCTTGCCGATGCGAGATTTCAAAAGACTTCTCTACGGCGTGAGCTGATGGGAGGGGTAAGCAATGTCCTTTCGTCTATTTACTTGCAGCTAAAACATCCTGCGCCCGACGACTTGAGTTTGGAAAAAGGTATCGTTGAGATGGGGATGGGCGTTCGATTCCTGGACGCCTTCCTCCGGGAAGATCCTGAGCGGCAAAAACTTCTGAAGACGCTTGAGAAAGAGGTTGACGGAAAGGCGGCGTTTTCAAAGCTATCGGGAGAATTATGCGACTACCTTAAGGACCCAAGGGGACAGGCCGAGTTGGCTTCGATCCTCAAGAACCACCGTGATTGGATCCTCGCGTTACGCGACCACTTTGTGAAATTAAAACGAGAACTTGAAAGCATTCGTGAGGTTGCTTCAATCCGGTCGCCGGCGGCCGAAGCTCATTCCTTGTCTTCCGGAAGCTCTGCACCCAGCTTTGGTCAAGCTGGGTACAGTCGCGGCGGGACAGAGGAAGGTCCCGTCCGCTCCGCATCGACTCCCAATCCCACAGGGACTGCTGAGAAGCGCGGCGCGTCGGCACAGCTTCGGCGTGGTTCTGACGACCACGTCCGATCTGAAATGCGGGAGATGAATTTGAGGATGATGGCCACTCGGGTCTTGGAACAATGTGATATTTTCGCTGCAGCCCATGATGCGCTCCTACAGGAGCTTGAAAAGCTTGTCGGAAAGTCCATGGCAGATGACGGTGTGGTTCACTTTTTTAAAAGTCACGGGACGTATATTCGCGGTGCCCAGGCAACGTTGTTTCGTTCCCTGCGAACCGGTGACCGTGAAACGGTAGAAATGTGCTTGCGCGATATTCGCTTTGATATGGCCAAACTTAAAGAAAAGATCGAAATGATCTTTGCCCCGGACCAGGAGTTCGGGAGCGGGAAGGAGAAGCAAACGCTTCGAGCTTGGGCTGACGCGGTGCTTTCGGGGGATGGCTTTCAAACGTCACCTACACTGAAGCTCATGGCGCAGTTCGTGAAAGATAAACTGGACAGCGCAACGCAGGAGCCGTTCCGGAACTATCAGAAGGCGACGCTGGAATTTCAAGAAAAAATGGAAGCTATCCTGTCTGAGATCGAAACATCAATATCGGAACAGTCCGTAGTCGGTAAGTCCAGTCCAGTTCGTCCGGAAAGACGGGAAGGCGGCGTATGGCACCCGCCGTTCAGCGCGACGGACAGGAGAGGAGAGAATATTTGGATGATGGCGGAGCGGTTCGAGGAATTCGTTCGCGTCCTTGAGGATATGGAGTCCCGATACGCGCAGCACGGGCCGCACGGGGCGGCGTCTGTTATCTATGAGATTGCTCACAAGAGCCTGGAATATTACCGGAAACGTCATAAACCTTATATTAATATTGGTTTTCTTCAGTCGCTTGTCGAGGTGATCCGGGCGTATGACCGGAACCTCAAGAAAAATGTCCCGTCGGCTGGCAAGAGCGAGCATGAACTGCAAAAACGGCAGAAGCTCGTGGAAATGGGCCGGCCGTATTTTGAGCGGATCCGGACGATCCTCGAAGAGGTCGACTCAAATCCGGAACTTCTGGCGAAGATCGAGGCGGACCCTCAACTCGAGATCTCGGTCGTGGTCAAAAGACTCCGGTCCAGTTTCAAAGCGCCGCCGGACCTGACCATCGACCAACGGACAGTGCTTAAGAGCCTTTTCCGGCGCTATGATCTTTATGCCGGTAAAGCGTCGCGCGAAACGAAGGGCTTTGTGCCGGTCTCTGCCAAGCCTGCACGGCCGGTTTTTAGAGCGGTTGAAAAGACGGAAGTTCGGTCGATTTCGTCGGCACCGACGGAATTGAAAAAAACACCGGAAGAAACAGCCCGCAGCCCGTGGCCCATTCTTGCCGGCCCCGGCCGGTCGGAGATGCGGGAGGAAGACGGTGCTAGAGAAGTTTCCGTCAAAGCGAAGGTCAGGAGCAAACTCCACATCAGTACCGCCAAGGCGTTCGCTGATGGATTCGTGACGGCGGGGTTGAATTTCTTGAAGGATCTGAAGCTCGAATACGCGGTGGTCGCTGCGGACGGTCATGTCGGCGAGCGTTATTCCTGGACCGTGATCGAAATTCTGAGCAATGCCGATACCCTGAGCTATGGCGGAATCATGATGCTTTATCTTTCGAGCCGGGTGATCCCGAAACCGGTTTTAGAAGAGCTGGCCGCTTACCTGGGATTTTTGGTGGGGCTTTTCCATGAGACGTCTATGAGCAGGCCGCATCCCGATATGCAGGCGCAGATCCTCGAAAAGAGGGCTGCATTATTGAAGCAACTCGTCGTCCTTGGCTTCGATGTTTCAAAGTACCGGATCGAACAAGGATTGTCCAGATGGGTACCTTTTTTAAATATTCTCGAGCAAGAGGAAGAAAATGCCAAGGCAGAGAAAGATCGGCGCTCCGAGATGCGGGAGGGGGTTGGGATCCCGAGGCGTAATTTTCTGCAGCAGATGCTCGCCGCGGCGACTGCCGCGAACGTGTTGCCCGCCGGGGCGACCGAGGCGAGTCTTGCGTCGGGCCTTGAAAATCTTGGAAGCGGGTTGGGACCGGTCATGAATCTGGGCTCTCTTTTGATGCAGGCGATGGGTTCCGATCCAAGAAAAACGCCGATCGTGAATGTTTTTTCACGGACGCAGCCCTCGGGCCTCGCACAGCTGATCCGCCAATTTGACGAGGTCGCGGCCCGTAACCCGAAAATGGAACTTGTCCGTCTTATTTCCAGTTTCAAGGATGCTGTAACACAGCAAATCAATACGGAATACCGGGCTGCCGCCGCTGCTGTGCAAAAAGGATCCGGGTTGACCGGCCCGATGGCAGTGGACGCGATGCTTACGCCCGAGAATATGATCTTTCCCTACCGTCTCGCCATGACCCACCCGGAGCAGGTTTCTCTCTGGGAGACGGTCTTTCGGACGATCGCGGAAGCGGATATGAGCGGTTTGAGGATGGATCCTATCGCTGAATTCGAACGCGCCGCAGCGGCCGGATGGACTCCGGTTCAATTTAAAAAGCATTATGTCGACAACGTGGTCTTTCCGGCTTGGGACAAAATAGCCCAGTGTGCGGTTGAAAGCGCGAAGGAAATGGGTATGGAACCTCCTGACATTGCTTTCTTGCGTCGGGACGCGGCGTTGAATTTCTCGGATTGGGCGAACATGGATCCGGCGAAACCGGATCAAATAGAACCTAGCCCTCCGGAGTTGTACAAGATCCGGGCGATCGCGAATGAACCGCTCGATTTCAAACTACACGATATAGCGCAGCAAGTCTTCGAAGAGACGGGAGAAGACGTTTCCCACTGGCTTTCGTCCGAGGAGATCCAGGGACGGGTCAACAAGGTTTTGCTGGGGGAGAGTCAGGAGACCCTGAAAGATCTTGGATCAAGTGTCAGGCCGTATTTGACGGCTCAGGGACAGATCAGCCGGATGGAGAGAGAACTCGAATCGGAATTCGCGCGGCTGAATCCCAGCGTCAGGGATGTGGGAAGAGAGTTCTCGCCCTGGAGCTATGAGATTCATCAACTCCGCAGGACGCCCTTGGCCCAGTTGGAGCAGATGGACTGGACCCGGGTCCGCGCCGACATGATGAACCGGATGGTGGCGTCCAGCCTGCATCTTAAAGTCGATCCCAAGACGGGATTAACGGAACCTAAAGCACTTTTGCAGCCGGCGAAGCCTTATCCGGAATCGCTCGCGGCGGCGCGTACGGCGTTGGAGCGCTCCGGTGTCGCGGGTGACGTGATTCCCGAAAGCGATCCTGTCTTCGGATGGAAGATGCTTGCCGAACGGCTCGCGATCGAATCGGCGGATCGTTCCGTCCGTTGCCGTCTGGACATTACGCCGGAGAGGATCTTGTTGAGGTGGGACGCCCGGACGGTTTCCGGAAACCTCCGGTCCCGGGTTTTGAATGCGGGAGAGTGCGCGGCTCTCACGAAAGAATGGCCGGAGGCCGTGGAAGTGCAACAGCGGGCTTCGGTCGTGCATTACACGATCGAGATCCCCGCGGATATGCCGGTGGAAGCGATCCGGCAGGTCCTTCCGAAGCTTGATTCCTGGGAAAAAGTGCCCGCGGAACCGGCCCGGAATCCATGGCCGATCCTTGCCGAAAACAGCAAAAGGGGTCAGACCTCGTTTGCTGAGGAAAAAAAGGGTGCCAAACCTTCTCGCGCCGAAATTCGGATGCCGCACGTGGCCAGTGTGCCTCAGATCGAGTCGCTGAGGCAGCAGGCAAAGGCACGGCTAGAGGAGATCGTCCAGTTGCGGAAAAAGACGCAATCGACCTTCCGGGTGGAGCTTGCCTTCGTTCGTTCGTCTCATGATTTGATCGTGGGGCATGCGGCTTACTTCGCGGGGACTTTGTTGACCGGCAAGTGGGAAAAGGGCCTGGAGGGGATTGAAAATGATCTGGCCGGGGCAGAATCAAACTATGTCGTTGAAAAGAGGATCTCTCATGGGAAGGGAAATGATGCCGTGATCGTCCGGGAGATCCCCGCCGGCGCTGTCCAGGCTGCTACTCCCGAGCCGGTCCGTTCGCCGGTCGTTGGACCGACGGTGGAAAATGACCGTGAGCGTGCTGAAAAAAGACAGGTTTATGCCGCAGTTCTGGAGACGGTGTTAAAACAGAAACCAGTAGCGGTAGAAACGGTTCGTGCTTTCAGGGCGGAGATCCTTTCAGACGGTGTCGAGCGGGTTGAGAAAAGATTGTGGGATGCTTTTAATAATGTTTTTGTGCCGACGGCGTTCGCGGAGATGACGGGGAAAAGCGGCATCATGGCGGAAACAGTCGATCCGTCCGTGGCGAAGGTCATTTCCATGGAACGAAAAGTCCTTTTGGCAAATCTCGAGAATGTGAAGGATCGCGGGCTTGCGATCGGGCTGGATCTGACGGCGGGTGCGGAGGTTCAGCGTGGGCAGGTTCTGCTTAACCAGTTCATGAAAGTAATCGACACGCGGGGGGCGATCGTTAATGAATTGGCGATCAGCGGACGGCTGTCCGGATTGAATCCCGCGGAACTTTTGGCGAAAGGGGTTCGCGTGAGACAGATCCCCGCGAACGGTTCGTACAGTCCGCTCAACGATCAGGCCGTCGTGCCGTTCGTGACGAATTTCTCCGGGAAAGGCAGCATGGTCCGCGAGGTCTTCTACAGGATCACGGGGGAATCGGCGGGGAATGCGCTGGTGCGGGATTATATGGCGCTTCTAGAAGTGGTCGCGGCGGTCCGGTTGGCGGATATTATTTCCAGGCAGCCGCAGCTTTTGCGGCAGCCGGAGCTTCTTAAAGCGGAACTTTTGAAGGCGTTGTTCCGTTCGGAACAGCAGGGGATCGAACAGTTGATCGAAATGAACGCCTCGGGACGCGGGTTTGTGATCTCGGGCGTTGCGGTCCAGAAATTCCTTGAAATGAAAGCTCGCGAATCGATCGCGCGGGCGGCTTAAAAAATACGGTAAGCCCTGCCTGGCCTGTCTGCCTCGGCCGCATTTCGGGTTGGGCAGGGCATTGCCATCGTCGCGGCTTTTCTTGAGCGCATTGCCGCGGCTGAGCGACAGACCGCCACTTCCGCGTAAACCCCCTAAAATCGGGGTCGTACCTTCGCAAAAAATGAGGTGTGACCCCGAGGCGTTTGCGTTGTTCGTTGCGCGATGTGCGTTGCTCGGTTAGAATACCCGCCATGAATCATCTTTCATTCCTGGAAATTTTAAAGCAGAAGGTCCTTGTCTTCGACGGTGCGCTCGGGACCAATCTTCAGAAGCTTTGTCTTACCGCGCAGGACTACGGCGGCAAGGACGGCTGTAATGAATACCTTGTCATTACGAAGCCGGATGCGGTCCGGAGCGTTCACGAAAGTTTTCTCAAAGCCGGGTGCGATGCCATCGAGACCGATACGTTCGGCTCGAACCGGATCGTTTTGGCCGAGTATGGTCTCGAGGATCGGGCGGTCGAACTCAACGAGAAGGCCGCGCGCCTCGCCCGCGAGGTTGCCGATCAGTATTCCACGCCGGACCACCCGAGATTCGTCGTCGGGTCCATCGGGCCGGGCAGCAAACTTCCGTCGCTTGGGCACATCGGGTTCGACGAGCTGAAGGCCGCTTATAAAGAACAGTTGAAGGGGCTCACTGCCGGGGGCGTGGACGTTATCCTGATCGAGACCTGCCAGGACCTTCTGCAGACCAAGATCGCCCTGATCGCCGCGGAAGAACATTTTCATGAATCCGGGAAGCGGTTGCCGCTGATGGCGCAGGTCACTTTTGAATCGACGGGGACCATGCTGCTCGGGACGGACATGAGCGCCGTGATCGCAGCGCTCGAGATGTTCCCGGTTGATGTGATCGGCATGAACTGTGCGACCGGTCCCGCGGAAATGGCCGGGCATATTCGCGCGTTGTGCGAGAGTTCCGTCAAACCGGTTTCCGTGCTCCCGAACGCGGGGCTTCCGGAAAATATCGGCGGCGTCGCTCACTACAAGCTCACGCCCAAGGAGTTCGCCGACCAGATCGAACGGTTCGTGAAAGAATTCGGAGTTTCGATCGTGGGCGGGTGCTGCGGGACGGCCCCGGAACATCTCCAGGCCGTGGTCGAACGGGTCGGCAAACTGGTTCCCAAAAAACGCGCGTCGCGTCATGAGCCGGCCTGCGCCAGCCTCTATGGCGCGGTGAATTACCGTCAGCGGCCGGCGCCGCTCCTTGTGGGCGAGCAAACGAATGCGAACGGCAGCAAGAAATTCAAGCAGCTCCTCGAACGGAACGATTATGAAGCGATCGTGAACGTCGCCCGCGAGGCCGTAAAAGAGGGCGCGCATCTTGTGGACCTTTGCGTGGCGTTCGTGGGGCGTGACGAAACCAAGGATATGATCGAATCCGTGTCGCGTTTTAATCAGCACGTGACGGTTCCCGTGATGATCGATTCGACAGAGCCGCATGTGATCGAGGAAGCACTCAAGCGGATCGCCGGCAAGGCGATCATCAATTCGATCAATCTTGAGGACGGCGGCGACCGGCTCCGGAAGATCTGCAAGCTTGCGAAAAAATACGGCGCGGGGCTCGTGGCGCTTGTGATCGACGAAAAAGGCATGGCGAAAACGAAAGACGAGAAAGTCCGTGTTGCGTCGCGCATCTATGATATCGCCACAAAACAGTACGGGATCCGCCCCGAAGATCTCTTTTTCGACATGCTGACCTTCACGCTCGGAAGCGGGAGCGAAGAGTTCCGCAATGCCGGGATCGAAACGTTGGAAGGCATCCGTTGGCTTAAAAAAGAACTTCCCGGGGCCCAGGCCATTCTCGGCGTCAGCAATATCTCGTTCGGGCTTTCGCCGCTTTCACGGCAGGTGCTGAACAGCGTTTTCCTCCATGAAGCGGTGGAAGCGGGGCTCGATGCCGCGATCGTGCATGCAAAAAAGATCCTGCCGCTTTTCAAGATCCAGCGGGAGGACCAGGAAGCCGCTGAAAAACTTCTCTTTAATCAGCGGGAAAACGGCAAGGATCCGCTCCAGGCGTTTATCGCTCATTTTGAAGGCAAAAAGGGTTCCGAACCCGCTTCGCAGGAAGTTCGCCGACCCGCCGGGACGGTCGAGGACATCCTGAAACACCGGATCCTGGACGGGAACGCGGAGGGGATCGAAACGGATCTGGATGAAGCCCGGAAACAGTATCCGCCGCTTGAGATCATCAACAAGATCCTGCTTGGGGGCATGAAGACGGTGGGGGAACTGTTCGGCGCGGGCAAGATGCAGTTACCGTTCGTGCTCCAGTCGGCAGAAGTTATGAAGAAAGCCGTGGCGCATCTCGAACGTTTCATGGAGAAAAAAGAAGGCCAGGAACGGGGCCGTATCGTGCTCGCAACCGTTAAAGGCGACGTTCACGATATCGGAAAGAACCTCGTGGATATCATCCTTACGAACAACGGTTACAAGGTTTTCAATATCGGCATCAAACAACCGGTCGACGCCATCGTGAAAGCGGCGATCGAGCACCGGGCGGATGCGATCGGGCTTTCGGGCCTGCTTGTGAAGTCGACGTTGATCATGAAAGAAGATCTCGAGGAGATGAACCGACGGGGGGTCAAAACGCCCGTCATCTGCGGAGGCGCGGCCCTGACCGAGCGTTATGTCCGGGAGGATCTGGCCAAAACCTATCACGGCAAGGTCCATTACGGCCGCGATGCTTTTTCTGCGCTCAAGATCATGGAAGAGATCCAGGGGCCTCCCGCACCGGTCAATTCCGCGCCAGCGCCGGTTCCTGAGCCGGAATCCAAGATCTGCGATGAAAGTTTCAGGAATCCGGAGCCGGTTCCGGTGATCCCGCCGTTCAAGCCTTCCTATCATATTCACCGCGACAACCCGGTTCCGGAAGTGCCGTTCCTGGGGTACCGCATCCTGAAGAATATCCGCCCTCAGGACATCTTCAGCTGGATCAACAAGATCGCGCTCTACCGCAGCCAGTGGCAGTTTAAACAGGGGGACCGGACGCCGCGGGAATTCGATCTTTACCTCATGGAGAATGTGGACCCGATCTTTGAACGTTTTAAGGCGTTGGCGATTCGCGAGAAGATCTTCGAACCGAAGGTTATTTACGGGTTCTACAAGTGCTACTCCGAACAGAACGACCTGGTTATTATGGACGGCTCGGGCGAGCAGGAGATCCTCCGGTTCAGTTTTCCGCGCCAGAAACGGGAACCCTATCAGTGCATTGCCGATTTTATCCGTCCCCGCGGAAGCAGCGAGCCGGACGTGATCGGGGTCCAGATGGTGACGCTTGGGAAACAGGTGGCCGAGGCGGAACAGAAACTTTATAAGGCGAACAGGTACGCCGAATATCTTTACCTTCACGGGCTCGGGGTCGAGGCGACGGAAGGGCTGGCCGAATATGTCCATGCGATGATCCGTCGCGAAATGGGGATCCACCTGAAGGACAAAAAGTCAAAAGAGGATCTTTTCCGTCAGGGGTATCAGGGATCGCGTTATAGTTTCGGGTATCAGGCTTGCCCGAACCTTGAAGACCAGAAGAAGCTTTTTCAGCTCATTCCCGGAGAGAAGATTGGCGTGCGCCTGAGCGAAACTTTTCAGATGGCTCCCGAGCAGTCTACCTCGGCCATCGTGCTGCATCACCCACAGGCGAAATACTTCAGCGTTTAAGAAGTAAGATTTCAAAAATAAAAGGGACAGGCGTCAACGACGGCCTGTCCCTTTTTGTTTTCCGGTACCGGATTACTTTGAAACGGGTTGCCCTAGTTTTTCGGCGAGCTTTTTGTATTCCGCCCAGATTTCGGCAGGCATGTGGGAACCAAACCGTCCGAGGTACTTTTCGATTTCCTGGAGTTCGCCCGCCCACTCCGAAGGTTCTACCGAGAAGAGTTTTTCGATCTTCTCTTTCGGGATCGTGAGCCCCGAAAGATCAAAGTCTTTTGCTTCGGGGAGGATCCCGACCGCGGTTTCCCTTGCGCCGGCCTTGCCATCGATCCTCTGCATGATCCACTTCATCACGCGGATATTGTCACCGAAGCCCGGCCAGATGAATTTTCCGTCATCATCTTTGCGGAACCAGTTGATCGAATAGATCTTCGGGGGGGTCTTGAGCTTCTTGCCGACCTCAAGCCAGTGTCCAAAATAATCGCCCATGTTGTACCCGCAGAAGGGGAGCATGGCCATCGGGTCGCGGCGGACCGCGCCGACCGTGAGAGAAGAAGCGGCCGCCGTGATTTCGGAACCCATGCGAGTCCCGATGAAAACGCCCTGCTGCCAGTCACGGGCTTCTGCGACGAGCGGGATCAGGTTGGCGCGTTTTCCTCCGAACAGGATCGCGGAGATCGGAACGCCTTGCGGGTTGTCCACTTCTTTGGAAAGACTCGGGCAGTTGTACATCGAGGTCGTGAACCGGGAATTCGGGTGCGCGGCTTTCCCCTTGGAAGGGTCCCAAGGATGATTCCCTTGCCAGTCTTCGACGTTTGTGGGGACCGCGCCGTCGAGGCCTTCCCACCAGGGTTCGTTCATGTCCCGGTTAATGGCGGTGTTGGTGAAAAGGGTCGGGAAGAATTTATTGTTCTGGAGCGTCTCGACCATCTTGGGATTGGTCTTCTTTGATGTTCCGGGAGCGACGCCGAAAAATCCGGCTTCCGGATTGATCGCGTAGAGGCGGCCGTCCGGGCCGACGTTGAGCCACGCGATATCGTCACCGACGGTCCAGACTTTGTAGCCGGGGAGCGCGGATTGCATGAGTGCGAGATTTGTTTTCCCGCACGCCGAAGGAAACGCCGCGGCGATATAAGTAACTTTCCCCGTGGGATCCTCGATCCCCATGATCAACATGTGTTCCGCGAGCCAGCCTTCTTTTTTTCCGAGACAGGAGGCGATGCGCAGGGCAAAACACTTTTTTCCGAGGAGCGCGTTTCCGCCGTAGCCCGAACCGAAACTTTCGACAAGGCTGTCCTGGGGGTAGTGCATGATGAAGCGGCGGTCCGGGTTAAGGTCGCCGATCGAGTGCAGACCGCGTACGAAATTTTTGGAACTGCCGATCCTGTCGAGGGCTTCTTTTCCCATGCGGGTCATGATGCGCATGCTGACGGCAACATAGGAGTTGTCAGTGATCTGGACACAGGCCTTGGCGTAAGGGGATTTCGGATGTCCCATCATGTAAGGCATGACATACATCGTGCGGCCTTTCATGCAGCCGTCAAAGAGCGCGGCCATTTTGGCCTTGGCTTCCTTGGGTTCCATCCAGTTGTTGTTCGGTCCGGCCATTTCCTTGTTGGGATGGCAGACGAACGTCAGCTGCTCGGTCCGCGCGACGTCATTGGGGTGAGAACGGTGATAATAGGCATTCGGCCAATGCTTGTCGTTCAGTTTTTTAAAAACGGGTTTCCCGTTGAGTTTTTCTTCCTTGATGCCGATTTCGATGAGTTTGTGAGCTTCTTCATCGGAGCCGTTGCACCAATAGATCCTGTCGGGTTTAGTAAGTTTTGCCTGTTCCTCGACCCATTTTTCAACCGGGGTAACCATTCTTTTATGACTCCTTCTCCTTTGGGGATTTAAATTCGCAAGAAGTTTACCGATGCGAGACTATTTTGCAAGTGATTTCTATAGAGAAACTGACGATATGACGGGTGGTCATGGGGTGTGGGAACGCAGGATGCCGATAGAGGCTGCGATTTTCGCGAACGTGTTGATCGCGCGGTCGATTTCCTGAAGGGAATGGCCGGCCGTGACGGTGGCGCGGATCCTTGCCGTATTCGGCTGGACGGCCGGCGGAAGGATCGGGACAATGAAAATGCCTTCGCTTCTTGCCAGCCGCGTCATTTCGAGGGCTTTGGCTTCGTCACCGATAATGATCGGGACGATGGCGGTCTGGCTTTTCAGCGTGTCGAATCCACGGGCATGGAGCGTTTTAAGGAAATAGTCCGTGTTCTTGTGGAGCTTTTCCACGCGCCAGGGTTCGTCCTCGATCACTTCGAAAGCGGTTTTGGCCGCGGCGGCCGAGGCCGGGGGGATCGCCGCCGAGAAAATAAAGGGACGGATGGTGTGCCGCAGGTAATTGATCAGTTTGGTCCGGCCGGCGATATACCCGCCGACGCTCGGGATGGTTTTACTCAGCGTTCCCATCTTGATATCGATGAGCTCCTCTTTGGGATCGATCCCAAAATGTTCTTCAATGCCGTGCCCTTTTTTTCCGAGGACGCCGACGGAATGTGCCTCGTCGATCATGAGCATGGCTCTGAATTTCCGGCAGAGGCGGATGACTTCAGGAAGGTTGATGATGTCGCCGTCCATGCTGAAGACGGCGTCGACGACGACAAGCTTCGTGCCGGTTTTGGGCGCTTCGAAAAGAGCCTTTTCGAGGGCTCCCATGTCGTTATGCTCAAAGCGGACGAACTGGGCTCGGGAGAGGATGCAGCCGTCGACGATGCTCGCATGGTTGATCTTGTCGCAGATGACGGTGTCGTGCCGGCCGAGAAGCGCGGAGATCGTTCCGAAATTGGCGCCGTAGCCCGAGGCGATGGCGACGGCCGTTTCTGTTTTTTTGAAGGCGGCGATCTTCTTTTCAAGTTCGACGTGGATGCGCGTGGTTCCCGCAAGGAACCGGACACCGTGCGTGCCTGTCCCGAACTCATCGATGGCCCTTTTGGCGGCGGCATTGATCTTCGGATGGCCGAGGAGGTCAAGATAGGAATAGGAGGCGAACTGGAGCATCGGCCGGCCCTGAACCGTGACGTGGACGCCTTCAACGGCGTCGGAAGAGTGCATGTACGGGTAGAGATCCTGCTTTTTTGCCTGTTGGATCCGCGCGTCGAGAATATCCATTCTTGAAGCTAGCGTGTCTTTGGGAGAGGATGCTGGGTCGCTCATGTTTCGTTCCTTATTTAGGGTATGACTGGTGATTACGTTTAGTGTATCAATTCACTCGGTTACGACAAGCTTAAAAAAAATTACGGGACCGGCGGAGGAATGACAGGCTCCGTGCGCGGCCTTTCCGCTATTTCAGCCGGCGGTTCGTACTGCCGGATCAATGCAGCCAGTTCTTCCGGCGCGATGACGTAATGCTTGAGTTCCGCCGGGACCTTTTCCCACGTTCCATAATCCGCTGCGACCAGAACTTCGTTGGATGGATTTCGTGACAGGGCGGCACCCGGAACAGGGATACTGCCGCGATCGACTTCCGTGGCAGGGAGGTCGGTGAGCCATGTCCCCTTGACCGGGATGTTGTCTTGACGGACTTCGGGCGGCAGGATCTGCGACCGGTCGAGCATCAACTGGTGCCAGTCGCCGAGCGTTCCCGCGAAAGCGTTCTTGTCCTTGCTGATAAGAAAAGACTGGTTCTTCCGGAACACCTCGATCGGCATCCGGGAATAGATCAGCTTGTGACGGTTCTGTTTTTTGAGTTTGCGTCGGATCGAGGAATTTTTCGGCGCTTCGAGCGTGGTGATGATCTTGGAACCGATGCGGACCATCTCCCGGTTCAGGACATTGAGGGCCGCGAAAAATTCCCAGCGCGCGGCGCCGATCCCGTCCGCGGCATAACTGAACGTCTTGATCTTCGTGGGTTCCTTACGGATCCTGGAAACGCCGTAGTTGATGGGGAACATGGCAGTTTCATCGATGTCATAGATCACGTCCTCCAGCCATACGAGAAGTTTGTAGATGCGGACCTGCATGATCGGCGTGACGCCGCCCATGCCCTGGCCGCTCATAAAAACGCCGACGGTCCGGGCATCGGAGAGGGAAAGCTGACGGAGCTGAAGCGCATCAAAGAGTTGCCCGAAACGCCGGATCGGTTCGATCCGCGGAAGTTTGCGATAGGCGTAATCCAGGGAATCCAGGCTCTGCGAGAGCGGGCGTTTCTTGGTCCGGAGTGTGACGCCGTAGAGGCCGTCGGCAAGGCGGACGAATTCCAGTTCGGTCATGGCCATGATCGAAACGGAGATATTATGCAGGTCCGAATTTTTTTTGTAGTCGTGAACCGTCATCGGCTCGGTCCAGTAAAGGTCTTCCGAGGATCCTTTTTCGGCTTTCATGGCGAGGGCGTTCGGCTGGGTGATGCAGAGCGCCAGAAGGATCGCCGGAAGGGCTCTAAGACTTTTCATAGATGCCTTCGATCGGTTCGGAATCAAGATGGGTGGTTTTCGAGTAATCATACCCGAGCAACTGAAAAAGGGTCGGTGTGACGTCAATAAGGCGATGAGGTTTCGTATCTGTTCCCGAGCGGATATTGGGACCCGACAGCATCAGCGTCGCTCGCATGGCATCGCGGTTGATGGCTCCATGGTCCACGCCGTTTGTGTCTTCGATCCTAAAATTCCAGCCTGGGGTCGCCGACAAACAGATATCGGGATCTTCGGAGGGAGCGAGGCGTTCGAGGTCCGGCCGCCAGGAGAACGAGTGGGCGAGGGCGGAGACGGCCTCCGGAAAATCTGTTTCGTAAGTGGCCTCGAGCCATTCCCGGTCATCATGGAAATTCGCGAGGAATTTTGACGCGTCCGGTGCATGGAATTTCGGGTCGGTGAGGTAGCCGAACGGATCCGCTCCCGCAGGTTCCTGCCAGGAAAGTTTCCCGGCCGCATCCTGGGAGACGTCCCGCACCGGCGTGTAGCGATACCGGAGCTTGCTCTGGTTTTCTTCTATCCTGAGCAGGGCTGCGGCGCCGTTTTGTCCGAGGATGTAAACGAGGTCTTTCGCGAGTTTGACAAAAATGAACCGGACCGGATGCGGGTCGGTCTGTCCGGGGAACTTGTTGCGGGCCGACAAATCGATCCGGAGAAGTTCCCGGATCAGGTTCACGGGCTTACGGTTGGGGCCGAGGCCGTAGTGTTCGAGCTCGTAAAGGGTATTTGGTCGGTTCCAGTTTCCGGACTGGGCATCCCCGACGGGGAGGAAAATGCGTGCCTGCCCGCGGCCCATGTTGTCGATGTAGGTATACCGGTCAAGGTCGGTGCCCGGATGATTGACCGCGTAGTCTGGTCCGCGGGTGTTCATTTTCAGGGTATCATAGAAAAAATCGCGGGCGATGTGATAGGGTTGGTTATGAACTTCCCCCGGGCCGGTGTAGGCGCCGTGGTCGGAGAAAAGGATGAGATAGATCTCGCGGCCGCCGTTCTCGCGCACCAGCCCCTCATGGATCTTTCCGAGCCACTCATCGATCTTGATCAGTTTCTCGCGGGTCTTGTCAGAGCGCTGTCCCTTTTCTTCGTGGTGTTGTTCCTCGTCCATTTCCATGAACCAGAGCATGAAAAGCTTTCCGCGTGTGTCGCTCACCATGTATTGCATGGCGTATTTCCCGTTGATGTCATCGAACTTTTGTGTGGCTTCGACGGTCGCGTGATAGGGGTGCTCGACGTCATTGGCGGCCACGTGCGGCCAGGCCATCGGAGCGGTGGTCGGACTGACGGGAACGATCGAGGGATGGAATTTTTCGCCGAGCAGATCGTAGAGCGTTTTGATGCCGTTCCGTTTCAGAAGGTTGGGCGCGGCTTCCACGTCGGTGAGCATGTTGGCACGTTTGGGGAATGTCTCGTTGATCCGGAAAAGCCGTTTCCAGAAACCTTTTCTGCGTGTCCGGTAACGTTCAAAGAGGGATTGGGCTTTGAGACCGGTCCGGTCCGGCCATTGTCCCGTCAGCAGTTCTCCGTAGGCATTGACCGTGAGAGAGGGGAAGGAGCTGTAGAAGTTTGGAAGACGGAGGCCCTGATCGTAAAAGAATTTTTTGATGTTCGGGAGTTTCCCTTCGCGGACCATGTCGTCCACCGTATCGGGACGGAGGCTGTCGACGAAAATGAAAAGGACCTTCGCGTCTGGATTCGGGCCCTTCGCCGGGACGGTAGCCGCTGGGCGATGGGCGCAGCCGGAGCTTGTAGCGACAAAAATGCAAAGAAAAACACCGAGAACCAGCTGTTTTTGAATGGAATGGATCCGCAGGCATGACATGGGAACGATTCTAGGAATTTGTCAGCGCAGGTTCAAGCAAAATAATGAGTTAGAGCGTTTCCGAATGTTTCTGCGGCGGACAAATCCCATCAATTTTAGATTACGATTTTTTAATTATGGGTTAGAATGCCGGAGAAGAAATCCTGGCGCGGTACCGAACGCGATCTTGATGAGAAACGCCTTTCATAACGATTTCCGGAAAAGCAAATATGCCCGAGCGGGTCTTGAAGCTTGAGATAGCGAAAAACGAATCCGGGAAGCTTGAGCTACGTCTGACCGGCCATCTTAGTTCGAGGACCGCAGGCCCTATCTGGCAGGAAGCCACCCCACTCCTCGAAACCGCAAAACCCCGTGAATTGGTGTTGGATGTCAGCGCGCTTGAATACTGTGACATCACCGGGATAGGTTTTTTTCAGGAACTCAAGACGCTTCAGGAGTCCTCGCGGGCGGTCTTTCATCTCGTTGGGCTCCGGGCCGATCAGCAAAATCTTTTTGATCTCGTCAGCCGCCGTTCCGGACAGAAAGTGTCGCCGCAAGTTCTTCCAAGAATTTCCCCCGTTGAAGCGTTGGGGCGGCATGTCGCGGAATTTTGCGAGGATCTCTACGGTCAGGTCGCATTTGTCGGGGAAGCGATGAGTCAGCTCTTGAGGGCCGCGCTTCACCCGAGATCGATCCGGTGGAAGGACGTCTGGGTGTTTATCGAAAAAGGCGGCGTCAATGCCATGCCGCTGATCATGATGGCCGGATTTCTGATCGGAGTGATCATGGCGTTCCAGTCGGCACTTCCGTTGAAGCAGATGGGCTCAGACGTTTTTGTGGCCAATGTCGTTGCTTTTGCGGTTCTGCGAGAGCTTGGCCCTCTTATTACGGCGATCATCCTGGCGGGCCGGACCGGTTCTGCCATCGCTGCCGAGATCGGGACCATGAAGATCAATGAAGAAGTCAATGCCCTGACGACGATGGGGCTGGAACCCGTGCGGTTCCTTGTGGTCAGCCGCATGATCGGGATCATTTTTCTCGCACCGCTTCTGACGGTCATCTCCGATTTTTTTGGAATGCTTGGCGGAGCTCTCGTCTTTCAGTCTTTCGGGTACTCCATGACGACCTATCTGAATCAAATCACTTCGACGGTGGACCTGAGCGATATCTTGGGCGGCATTTTCAAGGCGATCCCTTTTTCGTTGGCGGTCGGGGGGATCGGATGTTTGCGGGGCTTGCAGACCAAAACGGGCGCTTCGGCGGTGGGCGAGTCCACGACCTCTGCTGTGGTTACGGGGATGGTCCTGATCATTATTCTGGACGGACTTATTTCAGCCATCTACTTTGTCTTGGGAATCTAGCGCATGATCCAGACACAAACGGAAAATATCATCGAAGTCCGGAACCTGACGGCGGGTTACGGAGACGACATCATATTTGATGATATTTCCTTTGATGTGAAAAGAGGGGAAGTCTTCGTGATCCTGGGCGGTTCCGGTTGCGGGAAAAGTACGTTGCTCAAGCAGATGATCGGGCTTTATAAACCCAGAGCCGGAGAGATCCTTATCGAACAAAGCGATATTGCCGCGGCAGAAGGCAAGGCACGGCTTGAGATCCTTAACCGGATCGGCGTCATGTACCAGAGCGGGGCGCTTTTTGGATCGATGAACTTTCTGGAAAATGTGATGCTGCCGTTGGAGGAATTTACGCAGCTCCCGGAGCCGGCGCGCCGGTCCGTTGCGGCCCTGAAGCTGATGTTGGTGGGCTTGCAGGGTTTTGAACAGCATATGCCGTCGGAGATCTCGGGGGGCATGCAGAAACGCGCTGCGATCGCACGAGCCATGGCGCTTGATCCGAGGATCCTTTTTCTCGATGAGCCCTCGGCCGGACTCGATCCGGTCACGTCGGCGGAGCTGGATCAGTTGATCCTGAAACTGTCAAAGAATCTTGGGATTACGTTTGTGATCGTGACCCACGAACTGGACAGCATTTATTCGATCGCCGGACGGGTGATCATGCTGGACAAAAAAACGAAGAAGATCATCGCGGAAGGCGATCCCAAGGACTTGAAGGATCATTCCAGCAATGAGAACGTCCGTAAATTCTTTAATCGCCAGGTTTCGAAAGACGAACTTTAAGATCGTTGGATCCACTGACCATCACGGAGAATAATCATGAGTGAGAAAACGCGGTATTTTAAGATCGGGCTGTTCACGCTCGCGTCGCTGGCGTTCCTGTGTGCCGGACTGTTGTTGTTCGGCGCGGGAAGTTTTCTGGAAAAGCCGCCGGTCCTTGTCGAGACTTATTTCGAACAATCGGTCCAGGGGCTTGACGTGGGAGCCCAAGTCAAACTCAACGGGGTGAAGATCGGAAAAGTCCGGGAGATCGTCTTTCTTAAGGACAAGTACGGGAAAGATCAATCGCCCGAGACGATGGCGGCGAATTACCGCATGGTCGGAGTGGTCTTTGAGGTTGAAACCAAATATTTTCCACGATTAAAGGATAAAAGCCGGGAAGAAGCTCAGGCGTTGTTGGATTTCATGGTCGCGAAGCATACTTTTCGCGCGAAAATGGTCGGAATCGGGATTACCGGGCTTGTTTATCTCGAGCTCGGATTTTCGGATCCGGCGGAAGTTCCTCCTCCGATGAAGTTCCCCTGGAAGCCCGAGAACCTTTATATTCCGTCCGCGCCGAGCGTGGCCAGCCGTTTTAATGACGCGGTGGACAAATTGCTTAACAAGATGGATAGCGATATCTATCCGATGATCGCCAATCTTAACCGGGCTTCGGCGGAGCTGCCGTCGGTCGTGGCAAAGCTGGATCAGACCCTGCCGCGTCTGCAGACGATCGCAAAAAATGTGGAAGATATCACTTCAACGGGGAAAAAATACCCCTCCCAAATGATCTTTGGCGAGGCGCCCCCTAAATCGAGGTTTGACCGATGAAACAGCCCAATCTATTAAAATTTCTTTGCTCGATCCTGATCGGCGCCGGACTTTGTTTTGTTGCCGCCGGTTGCGTTCAACTTGAACGGAAGTACCCGGATATCAGGACCTATTCACTGGACGTCAGTTCGCAGGGGCATGGGAGCTATGCCGGATTGCCGGTTTCTTTGCGGCTCAATTCATTTTCCTCGGTGCCGCAGGCGGTGGACCGGTACCTGCTTTACCGGACCGGGGAGACGGCCTACGAATCCGATTTCTACAATCAGCTGATGACCGCTCCGGCCGAGATGATCCACGACCAGGCGGCGACATGGCTGAAAGGATCTCCGCTGGTCCGGTTCGTATTGAAGCCTGGGGAAGCGTCCTGTCCCTTCTACGGGATCGACGGAACCCTGGTGGATATTTATGGGGACTACCGTGATGCGAACGCTCCCAAAGCGGTTTTGCGACTGAAAATAACGGTAAGTGAAACGGACGAGAGCGGACCGGACGTGGTGTTGCAGAAGATCTATTCTCAGGAAGTTCCGATGAAAAATATTTCACCGGCAGCTTTGAGCGAAGGCTGGAATCTGGGACTGTGCCGGATCCTGGCTGATTTCGAGAGCGATCTGAAAGAGCTGATTGCCGGAACGATCCCGCAGAACGGATAGAACAAGGCGGGCCGTTCTTCCGGGATCATTGCAGGCATGCGTCGCGCCTCGGAAGAAAGGGGAGTGGGGGCCATGGTGACTTCACGGTTTCGACGTTCTGACTTTTTGCGTTGTTCCGGCTGGCTCTTGTGGGCTGTTCTTTTTGCGGCCGCATGTTCCGGGTGCGCGTCGGTGATGTCAGTCCAGGCGGATTATGATACCTCGAAAGACTTTTCGACGTTAAAGACCTACGTCTGGGGGCCTTTGCCGCCGGGCAGCAAGCCGGTTCCTGAGCTTGCGGATCTTTGTATTCGCGATGCGGTCGAGGCGACGCTTCAGTCCAAGGGGCTTCGCAAGGTTGACGCTGGCATGCCGGATCTTCGCGTGAGCTATCAGGTAGCGGTTGAGGAGAAGACGGAAAAGCTTGATGTCGGGAATCCGTATTCGCCGATCAAGATGCAGGGTGGCATGGCCACGGTCGATCGGACCTGGAGCTCTTACAATCACCTTCAGCAGGTGGAAACTCTCACCTACGAGGAAGGGACGCTCATCCTTAATATGGAAGAGCCGTCGACGCGGAAGCTTGTCTGGAGGGGAACGGTCAGCGCAGTTCTCGATCCCCATGCCGATCCCGCGAAGCGGAAAAACAGGATTAACGAAGCGGTCGGGAAGATGCTCGCCAAATTTCCCCCGGCAACAGAGGCCGGAAAATGAACTCCTCAAGCGTTTTCTCCGGATCATTTTAACGGTCATTTTGGCTTCCGGTTGTGCGCGGTATCGCCCTGATTTTTCTCCGGAGGCGTCTTATTTTCAGAGAGTACAAACCCAGGAGCAGGGCGCCGTTTCTGTCTCTGTGGTGGGGCTTGGGGCGAGTGAAAGCAAAAAAACTTTCGGTGCGAACCTTGCCAAGAAAAAGATTCTTCCGTTGTGGCTCAAGATCGAGAATCGCGATCCGAAGAAGGCTTGTTTCTTTTTGGAACGGGGCGTGGACCCCGACTATTATCCTGCCGGCGAAGCGGCTTACATGGTGAAGATCAAGCCGGGGATCCGCCTTTTCGACCGGCCGTTCATGAGGGTTCTTTTGCCTCTGGGTTTTTTGGCGATGCCGATCGATCATTTTTTTGTTCAGCCCGCCAATGACAGGATGAGGGAGGCTTTTACCCGCCAGGCGATCCGGTACGGCTGGATTGCGCCGGGGGAGACGAAAGCGGGCTTTGTTTTTGTCCCGTTTGAGCTTGCTGGGGGTATCAATTTCCTGAACTAATAAAAAAATCCCTTTTCGGAATGAACTCGAAAAGGGATTTCTTTGGGGTGGGCGACGGGAATTGAACCCGCAACCCCAAGATCCACAATCTTGTGCTCTAACCAGATTGAGCTACGCCCACCATGAAACATTTAAAGCAAACAAACTTCCATTGCGGTTACAGCCGTCAGCAGCGCGCATCCTGTCGCCCGCAGCGAGAGGTATCGAAACAGGAGGGCATTATATCGAAAAAAGTGTTTTAGGGAAGGAAGAAAGCTCTCTATAATACGGCGTGCGGAGTTTGATGAATTTTCCACGGAGGTTGCGATGAAAGAACTCCTTGTCGGTTCACTGATGATTGTGATGGTCCTGGCCCTTTCGGGAATCGGATTTTTGTTGTTCCCGATCTTTCTTTTGCTCGGAATATTTTTCCGGCTGCTCGTCGGGTTGCTGCTTCTGGTCCTGGTCGTTTGGCTCATCGGGAAGCTAACGTTCCTCGTGATCGAACTCCTTAAACCCCGTCAGCCCAGGCAGGAGTAGAGGTTCTTATGGAACGTCTTATGACCGCTAAGCAGGTCAGTGAACTGATCGAAGTTAAGCCGTCCACCATTTATCAGTGGGTGCATCTCGGGTTGATCCCGTACGTGAAGCTCGGCAAATGCGTCCGGTTCAAGAAGGCCGAGCTTTTCCGATGGATCGACAAAAACCTTCGCAAGGAACGCATTTCCTTCAAATCCGCCGAAAAGACCCTGGGGAAACGTTCTTCGGCACTCCAAAAAGAATTTTTTTAAAACCGCCTTCCCGCACGCTCGCCATGAATCGAAAAGAAATCCTCCACTGGCTTCGCGAAGAGGACCCGTCCGTTCTTGAAGATCTCTGGCAGCGGGCCGATGGCGTTCGCCGCGAGCATGTCGGCGACGAAGTCCATCTCCGCGGCCTGATCGAATTCTCCAATTATTGTGCGAGGCTCTGCGGCTATTGCGGTCTCCGCGCGGCCAACCAGAAACTTGAACGCTACCGGATGACGAAGGAGGAGATCCTTGCGTGCGCCCGGCAGGCGGTGACTTTCGGGTACGGGACGGTAGTTCTCCAGTCCGGCGAGGATATGGGAACCAAGCGGGAGTGGATGGCGGAAATTATCCGGACCATTAAAAAGGAAACGCCGCTGGCTGTGACGCTGAGCCTCGGCGAAAGGGACGATGATGATCTTGTCGCGTGGCGCGAAGCCGGCGCGGACCGGTATCTTTTGCGGTTCGAAACTTCCAACCCGAAACTTTATGAGAAAATCCATCCGAGCCTTCCCGGAAAACTGTCAGACCGTTTGGCGATCCTCAGGAAGCTGAAATCTTTGGGGTACGAAGCGGGGAGCGGCGTCATGATCGGTATTCCGGGAGAAACTTATGAAGATCTCGTGAACGATCTGGAACTTTTTCACGAGTTGGATCTTGATATGATCGGGGTCGGGCCGTTTATTCCGCATCCGGGAACGCCGCTCGGTTCCGAAGAACCCGGTGAAGGACAAGTGCCCAACAGTGAGTTTATGACGTACAAAGTGATTGCCTTGACCCGGATCGTGTGTCCCGAAGCGAATATCCCGAGTACGACTGCGCTGGCAACCCTTAATCTTGCGCGGGGAAGAGAACTCGGATTGTCCCGGGGCGCCAACATTGTGATGCCGAATCTGACCCCGGTCCAGTATCGCGCCCAATACGAGATTTATCCCGCCAAGGCCTGTATTCGGGAAACCGCCGCGGAATGTCACGGATGCCTTACCCGGAGGATCGAATCGATCGGTCGAAAGACCGGCCGAGGACAGGGCGGCCGCAGGCGCGCCTGAGAAAAACGACGATTTTATTGTCCGGGGGTATCAAGAGGTCTATAATAATTGTCGTAAAGAAAGATGCCGAAGTCAGGCGGTTTTGGTTTGCACCTTTTTATCAATGCGGACGGCGGAGGTGCCCCATGACGGAGCCCCAAAGGCATAAGCTGGTTTTGAGCAGTGCGGTGACCGTGGCGTTGTGTCTCGTTCTTTATATGATCATTTTCGGGTTTCATGCGTTTGACCCGAAAAGCATCATTGTCGTGATCGGATTTTTCATCATGGCGTGGAAGGTTTCGACCCACAAGCACAAACGGAATCCGCTGTTTTGATCTCAACGCGCAAGGCGTAACGTATAGCGATGACTCTTTTCGCTCCTCGTTGAGCGGCGCGGTCGTTTCGTTCTTGTAAAACCCCTCCTCATTCAGTACACTACGCTCTCTGTTCTCGTGTTTATTTCCTTTCCGCATAAGGTGTTAGAACTATGAAAGAAGAAATCGCCTCGCTCAAGGACCGCCTCACGGATCTCAAGGAAAAACTCCTAGAGATAAGGGGGTATCTTTGACCTTTCGGGGCGAGAACAGGAAGTAGAATCCATCAATCAAAAAATGACGGCGCCTGATTTCTGGGACCGCCAGTCGGAAGCCCAGAAGACCGTCGAGCGGCTCAAAGTCCTCAAAAAAGTTGTCGATCCCTGGCACCACGCGAATCGCTCCTGCCAGGATCTCGCGGAACTCCTCGACATGGTCGACGAGAATCAGGCCGAGTCCCTCAAAGAGCTTGCCGAGGAGGTCAAAAAAGTCGCGCAAGAAGTCGAGAATCTCGAATTTCAGCGCCTTTTCACCGACCCCTTTGACCCTAATAACGCGATCGTTAGCATCAATGCCGGTGCTGGCGGGACCGAAGCCTGCGACTGGGCGCAGATGCTTTTTCGTATGTATACCCGCTATTGCGAACAGCACGATTACAAAGTCGAGATGATCGACATGATGCAGGGGGAGGAAGCAGGGATCAAAAGTGCGACTTTTTTTGTTGAAGGACCGCAGGCCTACGGTTATTTGAAGGCGGAGGCGGGCGTTCACCGGCTCGTGCGTATTTCTCCGTTTGACGCCAACAAGCGCCGGCACACCTCGTTCGCATCCGTGGACGTGATCGCCGAAGTCGACGATGTTCCGGAAGTTGTTATCAATGAAGCGGATCTTCGTATCGATGCGTACCGCGCGGGCGGCGCCGGCGGCCAGCACGTGAATAAAACGTCAAGCGCGATCCGCCTGACCCACATCCCGACCGGCATCGTGGTACAATGCCAGAACGAACGCTCGCAGGGTCAGAACAAAGCCGTTGCGATGAAAGTTCTCCGGGCGCGACTTTATGAGCGTTACCGCCAGGAGCAGGAGTCCGAGCTTGCGAAAAAATACGGGCCCAAGAAAAAGATCGAATGGGGTTCTCAGATCCGCTCTTATGTGTTCCATCCTTATACGATGGTGAAGGACCACCGCACGGACGTTGAAACTTCGAACGGGCAGGCGGTGATGGACGGGGATCTGGATGAATTTATTCAAGTTTATTTAAAGCAGAATGTTTCTAAAGTCTAGGGCCATGATCCGCGGGCCTCGCGTTGCGGAATTCGCGGCCCTTAAAATGCAATGACGGAGGGGGCATGAAAAGAATTACACGGGTTGTAATGTTAATAGCCGTTTCCATGATGTTCTCCGGCTGCTTGACGCAAATCGAAGACGGGCAGGTTGGCGTGAAGATCAGTTTTGGAAAGATCCAGGACCAGGTTCTTGCCGGGGGATGGCATTTTTTCATCCCGGCCGTTACGCAAATCGAGATTTGGAACGTCAAGTTGCAGGAGCTGAAGGAAACGGCGCAGGTGCCGTCGTCGGAAGGTTTGATCTCCCAGCTCGACATTTCGATCATGTATCTGGTCCCGCCGGAGAAGGCGAGTTTTGTCCGGAGGACCATCGGTCCCTACTATGTATCGGTCGTGCTGGAGCCCTACGTTCGTGAGTCGATCCGCAACGTCGCGAGCGGTTATGCGGTGAAAGCGCTTTACAGCGAAGCGGGGCGTAAGGAGATCGGAAAGAACATGCTCGAGTTTCTTAAGAACAAACTGGACGAAAAAGGGATCGTGGTGCAGGACGTTCTCTTGAGGGACGTCAAGCTGCCCGCATCGTTTTCGCAGTCGATCGAGCTGAAACTCAAGGCGGAGCAGGAAGCCTTGCAGAAGGAATTTGAGCTCCAGAAGGCGAAGAAAGACGCCGAGATTGAAGTGGCGAAGGCGGAGGGCGTGGCTAAGTCGAATCAGATCATCGGCGATTCGTTGAAAAGCAATGACTCGTATTTGAAGTATCTATGGATCCGCAGTTTAAAAGATACGAAAGACCAGGTGATCTACGTGCCTACTGAGAACGGTCTTCCGATCCTTGAAGCAACGAGAAATCAAACCCAATAAAGGCGCACAACGCGCGAGGCGCAACGTTCAACGATAAGGCTCTTTCGTTGCGCGTTGGGCTTACGCGTTGCGTGAAACATATGATTAACTTTATTCTGCAGAAAATATTCGGAACGCAAAATACCCGCACCCTTAAAACCCTCTGGCCGGTTGTGGCGGAGGTCAACGCGCTCGAGCCGGCGATCCAGAAACTTACGGATGCCGAACTCCGCGCCAAAACGGACGAATTCAGGAAGCGGCTTGCCGAGGGGCAGACGCTCGACGACATTCTCCCCGAGGCGTTCGCGGTGGTTCGGGAGGCGTCACGTCGAACGACCAAGATGCGGCATTTTGACGTGCAGATCCTCGGCGGACTTGTGCTCCACAAGGGGAAGATCGCAGAGATGTCCACCGGCGAGGGGAAAACGCTGGTTGCGACACTTCCGGTCTATCTGAACGCGCTCGAAGGAAAGGGCGTCCACCTTGTGACCGTGAACGATTATCTGGCTCGCCGTGACCGCAATTGGATGGGGCCGATTTATGAATTTCTCGGCCTTACCGTCGGCGTGATCCAGCACGATATCCCGCAGGAAGAACGTCAGAAGGCCTACAACGCCGACATCACGTACGGAACGAACAACGAATTCGGGTTCGATTATCTTCGTGACAACATGGTTACTGGTCTCGAGATGCGCGTCCAGCGTCCGCTCCATTACGCGATCGTGGACGAAGTCGATTCGATCCTGATCGATGAGGCCCGTACACCGCTTATCATTTCCGGTCCCGCGGAAGATTCCACGGACAAATATTTCAGGGCCCAGCGCGCCGCGCTGTCTTTGAAAGGATATCGGATTGCTAAGGAAGAGGTCGATCCGGAATGGAAAGCGAAACTCGAAGAGATTAAAAAGGAATGCGATTATATCTCCGACGAAAAGGCGAAGACGATCCGCCTGACGGAATCGGGCGAGACCAAGTCCGCGCGCGCGATGGGCGTCAGCAATATGCACGACTCCGATACGGTGTCCGAACGCCATCACATCATCACGGCGCTTCGGGCGAAGGAATTTTTTGCGCGCGATGTCGAGTACGTGGTCAAAGATGGTGAGATATTGATCGTCGATGAGTTTACGGGCCGTCTCATGCCGGGCCGCCGCTTTTCGGACGGTCTTCACCAGGCACTGGAAGCCAAAGAAGGCGTTGAGATCAAGCGGGAGAACCAGACGCTCGCGACGGTCACGTTCCAGAATTATTTCCGCATGTACAAGAAACTGGGCGGGATGACCGGTACCGCGGCGACCGAAGCGGTCGAGTTCGACAAGATCTACAAACTGGACGTGGTCGTCATGCCGCCGAACCGTCCGTGCGTCCGAGTCGACTCCGCGGATTGTATCTACCGGACCGAAAAAGAAAAATTTGAAGCGGTGGTGCGCGAGGTCGTGGAAGAACATAAAAAAGGGCGTCCGGTGCTTGTGGGTACGATCTCGATCGAGAGGTCCGAGCGTCTGAGCAAAATGCTTCATCAGATCAATCTTCCGCATACCGTGCTTAACGCCAAATATCACGAAAAGGAAGCCGAGATCGTTGCCCAGGCCGGTCAGCCTGCGGTGGTGACGATTGCCACGAACATGGCGGGCCGTGGGACGGACATTGTGCTCGGCCCCGGGGTCGCGGACAAAGGCGGGCTTGCCGTGATCGGGACCGAGCGTCATGAAGCGCGTCGCATCGACAACCAGCTCCGCGGCCGTTGCGGCCGTCAGGGTGATCCCGGTTCCTCGAAATTCTATATTTCGCTCGAGGACGAGCTCATGCGGCTTTTCGGAGCGGACCGCATTTCCGGCATGATGCAGCGCCTCGGTCTTCAGGAAGGGGAAGAGATCCAGCACCCGTTCGTGAGCCGTGCGATGGAAACGGCCCAGAAACGGATCGAGGCCCACAATTTCGAGATCCGCAAACATCTGCTTGAATACGATGACGTGATGAACCGCCAGCGTGAGTTGATCTACGGGGAGCGGGATCTCATTCTGAAAGGCAGTCCCGAGGAGCTGAAAAAGCATGTGTTTGAGATGATCGAAAATGTGGTCGAAGGCATGGTCGCGACATATGTCCATCCCGATATGCGGGAAGAGGACAAGAACCCGGAGGGTTTGATCGCGGCGCTTGGGGAACGGTTTGGCGTGGATTTTCGCAAATGCGTGGAGGACAACCAGTATGAGATCGATACGCTTCTTGAGGCGATCAATCAGACCGTTCAGGAGGAGTTTCAAAGACGAGAGAAGGTTTTCGGCGCCGCACAGACGCAGTATCTCGAAAAATTCATCCTCCTGCAGGTGATCGATACGAAATGGAAAGAGCATCTTTACGGCCTCGACAATCTCCGGGAGGGGATCGGCCTGAGGGCGTATGGACAGAGGGATCCGCTCGTTGAGTACAAGCGGGAAGCGTTCAATATGTTCGATGAAATGACGGATCGTATCAAGGAAGAGGCGATCGAGCTTCTCTTCCGCGTGCAGGTCGTTCACGAAACAAAAACCGCAGGCGTTCTCGAAACGCCGAAGGCCCAGTACCTTCATCCCGAAACCCAGGCGATCAAAGAGACCGCGCCGAAATCCCGGCCGGGGCCCGCAGCGGGGGAAGGTTTCGACACCCATTTTTCGCCCCGCGGAGGCTCTCCGGATCAAAAACCGGAGCCCGTGCATCGCGCGGAGCCCAAGGTTGGCCGTAACGATCCCTGCTCCTGCGGCAGCGGAAAAAAATACAAAAAATGTTGCGGGAAAAATGAGTAAGATCCTGCCTCAAAAACCGATGTGCAAGCGTCTGGCTTTCTTGAGTGGTCTGATGCTTTTGGTCGCATTTCCTTATCCCGGTTGGCCCCTCTTCGGATGGATCGCGCTTGTGCCCCTTCTTTTGGCGATCCGTTCCGCCCGCAGCCTCTGGCGCGCGGTGTGGTACGGATGGATCACCGGCGCGGTTTTCTTCAATGTGACGATGGACTGGATGTCCGTGGTGAGCGTGGGAGGCTGGATCTTCTTTTTTGTGCTGGAGGCCTGTTTTTTCGCGATTTTTGCCGCGTTGACCTATTGGGGCAGCCGTTCTCTGAAAAGTATTCCGGCTAAGATCGTGTGGACGTCCGCGGCGTGGGTTTTTATGGAATTTGTCAGGACGGAGATCCCCGTGCTTGGGCTCGGATGGAACCTCTTGGCGTTTTCCCAGGCGCCGTATCGCGCGATCATTCAGATCGCGGACATTGTCGGAGCTTATGGGCTGAGTTTTTTTGTGATGGCTGTGAACGTTTGCGTCGCGAAGACTCTCGTGCTGGTCGCGGATCCCGGTTCTTGCCAGGCTTCCTTCATGAAGCGGAAACTTTCTGCGCCGACGGTGATGGCGGCGCTTTTTTTGACCATGACTGCGGTGATCGGTTCTCTTTTTTGTTACGGATCATGGTCGATCGCACACGCTGCGCCGTCCGTAGATTCGCTTCGTGTGTCCGTCCTGCAGGGGAATATCGATCAATCCGAAAAATGGGACCCCGTGGAGAAGGAAAACATTCTCCAGGTCTATGAAGAGCTTGCGCAACAGGCGGCCGCGGATCGTTCCGATCTGATTGTGTGGCCCGAAACCTCTTTCCCGGGGGTCCTGGGCCGGGATATTGATACGCAGAGGGTGAAAGATCTCGCGAGTTCGATCGGGGTTCCGATGGTCGTGGGCGCGTTAAAATGGGAAGGAGACCAGAACGTACGGAACAGCGCTTATTTTATCGATCAAAAAGGCGTGACCCGTGAACGCTACGACAAGCTGAAGCTCGTGCCGTTTGGAGAATATATCCCGGCCCGTCCGGTCCTCTTTTGGATGACACCGGTTGCACGCGCGATGGGCATCGAGGCGACCCTTCCCGGAGAGGATTTCGGGATCTTTCAGTGGACGGGAGCGGGATGGCCTTTCGGAGTGATCATTTGTGTGGAAGATGTTTTTCCGAATCTCGTGCGCCAGTTGGCCGATTGCGGATGCCGTTTTCTTGTGATCCTTACGAATGATGCCTGGTTCGAGGTTGGCGGGGCGCCTTTGCAGCATTTGTACACTTCTATTTTTCGTGCCGTCGAGAACGGTATTCCCGTTGTGCGTTCCGCGAACACCGGCATTTCGGGGATCGTTTCGGATCGCGGGGTGGTTCTCGGGATGGTCCAGGATGAAAAAGGACAGAGCGTTTCCGTGAAGGGGCAGATCACTTACGATCTTCCTCTCACGGATCGCCGGACATTTTATCGCCGCGGTGGTTGGTTGTTGCCGTACGGGCTTGGTTTGATAATGCTCGGGATTTTTTTTATGTCGGTCCTGAGGCGGCGGACGAAAGGCTAGCCTTATGAATAAAAGAGCCTTCTCTTTGGGACTCCGCTCGCGGGCCTTCCTGGCCGCCTCTTCCGGTATTCTTCTCACCTTAAGCTATCCTCATCCCGCCTGGGGTTTTCTTGCTTGGGTCGCGCTTGTCCCGCTGTTTTTTGCCATCCGCAAAGCGGAGACACTGGCTCAAGCCGCACGAGCCGGTGTTGTTTTTGGTCTCGTCTTCTTCGGTCTTTCGATGCATTGGTTGACGCATGTGGCGCCCGCCGGGTGGATCCTATGGACGTTGATGCAGACGGTTTATCTCACGGGTTTTACTTGCCTCGCGTATGCGGTCCGCAAAGCCCAGGCGCCGCTCTGGTTCCGGGTTCTTTGGGTTGCGCTTGCGTGGACCGTCATTGAGATCCTCCGTTCGGAAGTCCCGATTTTTGGGATGGAATGGAATCTTTTGGGGTATTCCCAGGCCCCGTACCCGGTGATGATCCAGTCCGCAAGTATTTGGGGGGCGTACGGTCTCGGCTTTCTGATCGCAATCGTGAACGTGTGCGTGTTCGAACTTTTTGCTCCGAAAAAATTGCGCAAGCGGGGGGTTCCGGCGGCGCTCTTTGCCGTAAGCGTTGGGATTTTGATCGGGCTCATGGTCTACGGGGACCGGCGGCTTGGCCGGGAGGAAAAGCCGGAGGAATATCTCCGCGTTTCGGTACTTCAGGGGAACATTCCCCAGTCGGTCAAATGGGAGCTGATGGCGAAGGAGAAGATCCTCGAAATCTACATTAAGTTGACGCAGTTGGCGGCGGTAAAACAGCCCGACCTTATCATTTGGCCAGAAGCCGCGTTCCCGGGGTATTTCAACGGGGATGTTGCCGCGGCGAGGAACACGCAGCTTGCCAAGGAAGTTCAGACGCCTCTTTTGATCGGGGCGCTCTACTGGGTGACGGAGAAGGAGGTTTACAATAGCGCGTATCTCCTCGATAAGAACGGCGTGGGTCTTGGCCGTTACGACAAGCTCCGCCTTGTACCGTTCGGGGAATTTATCCCGCTGAAGCCGATTTTTTTCTGGCTGACACCGATCGCGGAGTCTCTCGGGATCAGCGATTTCAGCGCAGGGACCGTGCCGGTGCTTTTCCGGTGGGCGCGCGAGGATTGGCCGTTCGGCGTGCTGATCTGTTTTGAGGATGTTTTTACCGATCTTTCTCGCGAATACGCGGATCGCGGAGCGAAATTCCTGACCGTGATCACGAACGATGCATGGTTCGGGAAAACGGGTTCTCCGTTCCAGCATTTTCAGGCCTCGGTCTTCCGGGCCGTCGAAAACGGTGTGGCGGTTGTGCGGGCCGGGAATACCGGGGTTTCCGGGTTTATTTCCCGCCGCGGGGAATTGCTTGCGACCGTTCGCGGTGAGAAGGGCGGCGAGATCTTTGAACTGGGGCATGAGACTTTGGACCTGCCGCTCGCAACAGAAACTACTTTTTACAGACGGGGCGGATTCCTTTTTCCGTACGTTGCCGCAGCTCTTTTTTTGATTCTCGCGGTTTTTCTCCGCCGGAAGTTGGCAAATGAATAACAGGTCTGATCGGAGTCGATGCTTCGGCGTCATATTGATCGTTGCGCTTGGCGTGTTGGGTTTCGCGGGTTGCGTCCGCGTTGGTGCCGGCGCGGGATATTGGCACACGGGTCCGGACGGCGAAACAACAGCAAAAAAAGTAGGATTTGATACGGCCGAGTATGTTCCCGGAGCTACTGTCCCGGGTAAGGTTACGTTCTAGAAGGAGGCGCGATGTCCGAATCTTTCGATACGGTTTTTGCGCGTTTTGCCAATGGGGATCCCGTGGCATTAGTAATGCTTATGGGTGGGGGCATTTGTATTGCGGCGATCGCTTGGTGGTTTTATGCAAGCCATATGCGGCGAAACCTTCCGAAATATATCAAGAAGCACATCGAGCTTCTTTTAACCGCTCTCCGGAAGCGGGACGAAACCGTTTTGATGGATCCTTCCCTGGGCTTTTTGGCACGCTATCTCGCGGTCGACTTGCATGCCGAAAAGTACGGCGACCCGGAACGTTTCTTTTGGGACGGGTTGATCAAATTCCTTAAGGACGTTCTCAAAAAGCACAGGGATTCTGGCCCGGAGGCGAGGCTTTTTTCTGTTCCGGAAATCGATAAGATCATTTCAGAGCTTGATGAAATGATCCTCGCCCCCGGCACCGTCCTTTGTTTTGAGTGCGGGGTAAAAATATTGCCGGACCAGGACGGATGTCTTTCCTGTGGATGGGACTGGAAAAAGCCGTTTGCCTGTCCGGAATGTGAAGCGGAAATGCTTCCCGGGCAGAAAAAATGCGCTTCCTGCGGTTGGCTTTGGAAATAACATTTCCTGGAAGTCGGGTGACGGTCGAAAAAAAACGGAAAGGGAGAATTTTTTTTATGAGAACGGGAGTCGCCCTGCTGTTTTTGACCGTATCGATCGTTTTGAATCCTGTCTCAGCGCAGGCCATCCGTTTTGACAAGGGAACGTATCAACGCCTATCGTACGAAAAAAAGACCAAAGAACAGTTTGAGAGCTTTACCGTCCAGAACTTCAAGGTCCTGTATGACGGTCCGCTTACTCCCGCCGAAAAAGAAACGGTTGTTCTTCAGATCGAAGAATCATTGAGATCCGTCAAGGATGATTTTGATTTCCAGCCGTCCGGGGCTTATGAGGTGATCCTGCTTTCACCGGAGAACTACCGGAAGGTGGATGAGCCGGACCGTATCAGCAGCGGATTTTATCAGGATAAAAGGATCCGCATCCTTTTTCGCGGCGTCAAGGGACCGCCTGTGGATCCCAATCCTTTCAAGAGTACTTTTATTCACGAGCTTTCTCACCTGGCCGTCGCGTCGCTTGGGAGTGTGGATCTGCCGCGATGGATGAATGAAGGGTTGGCGGAGTATGAAGATCTTGGCATCCGCAACCGGACTCCGGATGTCGCGAAGGACGTTTACCAGAAGCAACCGGCGTTGGCCCGGTTGCCCCCGAAGGATTTTTTTAAACTGCGAACGACACTGAACAAAGATGGGAGTTATCCTCCGGGGTTGTATGAGCACGGGTACGCGGTCGTTAAATATATCGTGGATCAATACGGATTCGGGACGGTCCGGGATCTCCTGGCAAGGATGAAAACGGGAGAATCTTTTAGCCGGGCGTTCAGTGACGTCTACAAGATGAGTGCGGAACAGATGGAGGCAACGGCTTACGGATTTTGACAGGGGATTTTTAAACGATCAGATGAGCGAAAGGCCGCCGTCGGCGATGAGGACCTGACCGACGATCCACGAAGATTCGGGCGAGCAGAGGAATGCGACAACGCGGGCAAGATCTTCCGGCTTTCCGATGCGCCCTGCCGGAGTTCGCTTCAGCACTTCATTTTTGAACGCATCGAAAAAAGGGAACGCCTTGAGCGCGTCCGTGTCAACCAACCCGCCGGAAACGCCGTTTACGCGGATGCCTTTTTGCATCAGCTCGACCCCGAGGTAACGGATCACCGATTCCATCGCGGCTTTTGAAATCCCGATCGCACCGTAATTGGGGATGAACCGGTGCGAACCAAGGCTCGAGATCGCGATGATCGAGCCTTCCTTTTTGGGTTCCATGATGGGGAGGACCTTCTGGGTCAGCGCGAGGAAGGCCTTGGCGTTGATGTTCATCGAGAGGTCCCACTGGTTCATCTTGAGGCGGTGGACGGGTTTGAAAGCGCCGAGCGCCGCGTTGTGGACCAGGATGTCGATCGTGCCGAGCGTTTTCACCACGCCCTCGATCAGTTCGTTGTGTGCGTCGAGATCTCCGACGTTGCATTGGAAGGCCGCAGCTTTGACGCCCTTGGCTTGGAGCTCCTCCACCGTTTTCTTTGCGGCGTCCTCGTTTTGGAGATAATTGACCGCGATGGCGACGCCGTCGTCCGCAAGACGGAGGGCGGTAGCCTTGCCGATTCCGCGGGACGCACCTGTGATAAGAGCAACTTTGCCTTTAAGAGGTGATGTCATGGGCGATACGATAGCCGCATTCTCTCGAAAAATCAATATTCAATTCACTTTCCAAGGACTAGAGAAACGTGGTCGCGGTGTGCGGGGCAAGAAAAAAAACGGCAGGTGATATTTTGCATGCGATGCTAAAAAGATTTCTTGGGGCATGAAGAAGGGCTGTGCTATAATTCCACGCTCAAAATATTAATGCCGTCTCTATTCTTATCGTGACTTCTATCAAAAAAGATCTGCAGGCCTTTCTCCGCCGTGTGCTGGACGGGCTTGTGAGGCATTGTTTTTGCGGCTCTCTCGAGAAGAGAGCCGAAGGAATTGCGCAGCTTTTTGAAAAACAGATTCCTCCGAAGAGCCGGATTCTGGATCTTGGTGGTGGCTGGGGGTTTTACGCGGCGCCGATGAAGAAGCGGGGGCATGAGCATCTCGTTGTCGACGTGGTAAAGCCGGGATATCAGCAGGCGCCCGTGGTGATCTATGACGGTGGCCGGATCCCGTTCCCGGATAAAAGTTTTGACGTGACGTTGCTGGTGACGATGTTGCACCATGTGCCGGACCCCGAGGCTCTTTTTCGGGAGGTTCGAAGAGTGACGCGGGACAAAGTGATCGTCGTGGAGGATTTATATCATCATAAGCTTGGCCGGTTCTGGACGATCTTTCGCGACCGGATGTTGAATCTGGAATGGCTCGACCATCCCCATCAGTTCCGTAAACATGAAGAGTGGTTGGGGTTTTTCGAGCGGCAGGAACTTGAGGCCGTGACATTCAGTCCTTTTTATACTTGGCTTGCCGGTTTCCGGATTCTGAACGGATTGTATGTTCTTAAAGTCCGCTAAAGGAGTCGCATAGAGAAAAGGTGATATCGGTGCTTTCGATCGAACGGGTACTTTGGGTAAGAGAAGGGGAAGGGATCGCGGCGTGCGGCCGTATCCCCGAGGATTCGGAGTTCTTTAAGGATCATTTTCCGGATTTTCCGGTTCTGCCCGGAGTTCTTGCACTTGAAATGCTCAAGCAGACCGCGGAACGGTATCTTGAGTCGGTCAAAAACAATACCGGAAGTCATTATTTTTTGAAACAGATCCGCGCGACAAGGTTCACCAAGTACCTCCGACCCGGCGACGAATGGGAGAGCCGTTTGACGCTTCTCGGGACGGGGGAGGACGAAACGACCTGGGACGCGAAATTGTATTATCATGGCGAAGTGGCCGTGTCCGCCAAGCTGACCGTGGCGAAAGTAAAGAATCCTCAGACATCAATAGCAGCGTCATAGCGATAGTAGGAAAAAGGAGATTAAAGTCATCATGGAAAAAGAAATTTTTTCGAAAGTTCAGCAGACCCTTGCTTCCGCCCTCGGTGTGGAGGAAAGCGATATCACCCCGGAAGCTTCCCTGAAGCGCGACCTTGGTGCCGAGTCGATCGATTTCATCGATGTGATTTTCCGCCTGGAAAAGACCTTCGATCTCAAGATCCCCGCCGGGGACCTTTTTCCGAGTCATCTTCTGAATGATGAACGGTTCGTGAAAGAGGGCATGGTCACGCCGGAAGGTCTCGCGGAGCTCCGTGCCAAACTTCCGTACCTCGAACTCGACGAGTTCACCAAGGATCCCCAGATCACGAAGTTGGCGGACTACTTTACGGTGAAGATGATCCTCCGCTATCTCAACGACCGTTTGGATAAAAAGAGTTCTTGTTCGGATAAATGCTGCTCGTAAAAAATAAGCCGGCCTCGCTGCGGGGCATCGGCGTCGACCTCGTTTCTTGCTCCCGGGTCAAACAATTTCTTTCTCGCCACAAAGAGTATGTCCGCGAGCGTTTTCTGAATGTCTCCGAACGCCGCGCGTTCCGGCGGTTGTCCCTCCGGGATTTCGCCGAACTTTTTACTGCCAAGGAAGCATTTTTTAAAGCTTGCGGCGAGGCATGGATGGGGCTCGAAGGGTTCCAGGGTATGCGGATCAAGCGCCGGTCAGGCGATCATTTTGAAATGGAGTGGCGATCCACCCGGAACCAGAAGACCGTGTATCGGGGCGAGGGGCATTTTTTTCGTTCCGGCGATCTTGTGGGCGCCCAGGCGATGATCTGGACATAACATGCGCTGGCTTCTTCTCGACAAAGTCGATTCCATTCTGAAAGGCCGGAGGGCCGTCACAACCTCCAAAGTTCCCCAAGCCCCGTATTCCAGCGAAGTTCTTTTTATCGAAATGATGGCGCAGACCGGCGGGCTTCTCGTCGGTGCTGAAAGCGATTACCGGAAAGATCTGATTTTTGCCAAGATCGAGAGCGCGACAATCGCGGGTGTTCCCGTTCCGGGAACGCCGATCCGGATCGAGGCGTGGTCCGAAGCTCTCGGGACCGACGGCGGATGGCTTGAGGCGACGATTACTTCCGCGGGGGAAGTGGTTGCTAAGGCGAAACTTCTTCTGATGGCGGTGGCGGGCCTTTCGCCGGATCAAACAAAATCGATCACGTTCCATGATGCTTTTATGAAACATTTCAATGTTCGCGCGAAGATCAGCCAGCCTGTCACGCAGAGTGGACCGCAGGGGGCGAACGAAAACTCATTCCAAAGCGGTCTCTCACAATGAGCACGCGACGGCGCGTTGTTGTGACGGGGTTTGGCGTGATCACGCCCTGCGGCAACGGTTGGGAGTCTTACTGGGATGCCGCGGTACACGCGCGCTCCGCCGTTCGCAGTGCCGAAGCGTTGAACCTTGGAGGGTTTCCGCTGAACGGTGTGGGACGTGTCACGGAATTTGAACCGAAAGATTACGTCGAGAACCGAAAGTCCCTCAAACTGATGTCACGGGAGATTTCGTTTGCGGTTGCGGCGAGCCGTCTCGCGCTCCGGGACGCAAAACTTTCTGCCGCGGAATGTGACCCGACGCGCATCGGGGTCACGCTCGGCACCGGCATTATCAACAACGACCTCGACGAAATGGGGGTCGGGTTCCAAAACGGCGTCGACGCGAACGGGCATTTTTCCATGACAAAGTTCGGTCAGGACGGTATCCGCGCGCTTTTTCCGCTTTGGTTCCTCAAATACCTGCCGAACATGCCGGCTTGCCATGTTTCTATTCTGAACCAGCTCCGGGGTCCCAGCAACACCATCACGACCTCGACGGCGGCCAGCACGCAGGCGATCGGGGAGTCCTACCGCGTGATCGAACGCGGGGACGCGGACATCATGCTCGCCGGCGGCACCGACTCGAAGGTTAATGCGATGGGGATCTCGCGCCTTCATTTGCTCGGGTTTCTTTCAAAACGAACCGCGGCTCCGGAAAAGGTTTACTGCCCGTTCGACGAAAACCACGATGGGATCGTGATCGGCGAAGGCGCGGGTATCCTCGTTCTTGAATCTTACGAGCATGCCAAGAAGCGCGGCGTGAACATTTATGCCGAGATCAGCGGGTACGGTTCTGCCTCAGATCATAATTACGATCCGCGGGATTCCGACGATTTTACGGGCAAGCGTGTCGCGCTTCGGCGTGCGCTCGAAGACGCGGCGCTCGATCCGGAGGATGTAGACGTTCTTGTCGCGAACGGGAGCGGTATCCCGCAGGAGGATGTTCAGGAGGCGTTGGCCATTCATTCTCTCTACCCCAAAGATTTCGGAAAGTTGCGCGTGACCGCCGTAAAACCGGTGACGGGAAACCTTCTTTATGGTTCGGGAGGCGTGGAGGCGGTGATCGCGGCTCTGATCGCGAAACAGCAGATCGTTCCGCCCGTTGCAAATCTTGAAAAACAGGATCCTTTGTGCTCGTTGCCTTTCGTGCGCGGAAAAGCGGAGTCCTGTCAGGTCAATTCTGTCGTTCTCAACACGTTCGGTTTTGGCGGACAGAACGCATCCCTGGTGTTCAAACATGTCTAAACGAAAGATTGTCGTCACAGGAATGGGTGCCGTAACGCCGCTCGGCAACAATGTACGGGACACTTGGTTGCGCGTCACGCAGGGGAAGTCCGGGGTTGGTCCCATCACGCTTTTTGATGCTTCGACGTTTGCGACCCGGATCGCGGGTGAGGTGAAAGGATTCCCGTTCGAGAAATGGTTGGAGCGTAATCCTCCGCTTGCGTGCGCGACCCGGAGTACGTTTTTTGCGTTGCAGGCTGCAGCCGAGGCCTATAAGGATGCGGGTCTCCGGCCGTTCTCCGTGGATTCTCGCCGCTTTGGTATTTATTTCGGCGCTGGCGACAGCGGTATTGATTTCGATCCCTTCGTAAAAACGATCGTCGCCTCGTTCAACTCCGGTGCCGGGGAACTTGTGGACAAGGGCCGTTATCTCGATCACGCGAGCCGGAACATGACCGCGTTGAAGGAACTTGAGAGCCAGCCGTTCATGACGGTGACGCATCTGACGAGGCTTTTTGATATCCGCGGGCCGGTGTCGAATTGTTTAACCGCTTGCGCGGCATCGTCCCAGGCAATCGGGGAGGCGTTTGAATGGATCCGCCGCGGGGATGCTGATGTAATCATGGCCGGCGGTTCCCATTCGATGATTTACCCGATGGGTGTTGCGGGGTTCAGCCTTTTGACGGCACTGTCCCGGCGCAACGACGAACCCGAAAAAGCTTCGCGTCCCTTCGATAAAAAACGTGACGGGTTTGTAATCGCCGAAGGTTCCGGGGTTTTGATCCTGGAAGAGCTTGAACACGCGCGCAGGCGCAAAGCGCATATTTACGGCGAAATCGCGGGATACGGTTCTACCGCCGATGCTTACCGTTTGACCGATATGGATCCGGAAGTTCGAGGTGCCGCGCGGGCCATCGAGATCGCGATGGAAAAAACGGGTGTCGGACCGGAAAATATCGATTATATTAATGCGCACGGAACGTCGACGGCGGTGAATGATGCGCTCGAAACGCGTGCGATCAAAAAAGCGATGGGCGAGTACGCGGCGAAGATCCCGGCGAGTTCCACAAAATCCATGCTCGGGCACATGATCGCGGCCGCGGGCGGGGTGGAGGCGATCCTCTGTCTTCTGGCGATGCGCGATTCGGTGCTGCCGCCTACGATCAATTATGAGGAACCGGATCCGGAATGTGATCTGGACTATGTTCCCAATACCGCGCGGCGTTCGGATGTGAACGTGGCGCTTTCGAACTCTTTCGGGTTTGGCGGCCAGAACATCTGTCTGGCATTAAGGAAGCATCATGGCTAAAGAACTTATTTTCATGACCGGGGCGACCGGTGTTCTCGGGCAGGACCTCATCAAGGAGCTTTTGGAGACCACCAAGGCGGATATCGCGATTCTTGCTCGCGGGAAGAACCGGAAGACCCACGACGAACGCGTGAGAAAACTTTTGACTGGGATCGGCTTGGATTCCCATCTGAACGCGCGTCTTCGCGTGATCGAGGGGGACGTTACGAACCATAAGTTCGGTATCAAAAAAGACGACCTCCAGTTCCTGGAGCAGGAGTGCAAGGTTTTCTACCATATCGCCGCGCTTACGGCTCTGAACGGTACGGAAAAGGAATGTCAACAGATCAATGTGGGCGGAACCGAGCACGCGCTTGAGCTGGCTTGGGATTTGCGAAAAAAGGGAAAACTCGAGAGGTTTATCTATTTCAGTACGGCATTCGTAGCAGGGAGCATTTGGAACCATTGTTCCAAAGAGGATGAGCTTCCCGCCAAACCGGGATTCGCGAATTATTACGAGTCCAGCAAATACAAGGCGGAGACCAAGGTCCGTGAGGCGATGGCGAAGGGTCTTCCGACGACGATCATCCGGCCGAGCATTGTGGTGGGGCATTCGGAGACGGGCGTGGTTTCGGATTTTAACGTGATTTATCCGTTCTTTAAACTTTTTGCCCACGGGGCGCTTTCAAAACTGCCGACCCATCTTGAGAATACGTTCAATATTGTGCCGATCGATTTTGTCATTCGGGCCACCGCGGCGATCGTGAAAGATCCTCGGAGTATCAACAAGGCTTACCACCTTGTCGCGCCGAATCCGCCTTCGATCGGAACGCTTTTGAGGCTCGCGAGAGAGGAATACCCCAATATGCCGCCGGTCGAGGTGATGCATCCGAAGGATTTCCAGAAATCCAAGATGAACGCGCAGGAGCAGATGGTATTTGCGATCATGGAGCCGTATCTGGGATACTTGAACGGTCATCTGACCTTTGATACAACGAATACCTGCGAGATTCTCAAAGGGACGGGTATTCCGATGCCAAAAACCGACTACGATTTCCTCAAGACGATCGTTCACTATGCCGTGAAAGCCGGCTATCTCGTCCTTTAGTCAGTCCGTATCAGGAAGAAAAAAGCTGTTTTTCCTCGAGCTCAATCGTAGGGCTTCGCGCCAAAATTTATCGCCAAAGAGTGGGCCGTTTTAGAAGGGCCATGTGGAGGGCGTCGGCGAGGATTCCAAGGAAGACGAGTGCGGCGAGAGGGTGGAGCAGGGCGTAACGTTTTCTTATTTTTACGATCGTGGCGGCTTTAATCGCGGTTGTCAGGATGATAGCCATAATGATAAGACCGAGCAGGATTTCGATCCCGTGCGGTGCGGCTCCTAGAAGCAAGAGCGGCAGAACCGAAAAGAAGAAGACGCTCAGGACACATTTCAGGATTCGCCAGGGAGCTTGCTCAAAGGCGTGAAGATAGATCCTCCGCCAGCCTCGCCAGAGGGCACCGAACGAATCGTACATCCGGGTCCCGTAGATCTCCATACCGAACGCGCAGATGCCGCGGGCGTTCATCTCCTTCGTTTTTTTCATCAGTGCAAAATCCTCGAGGAACGCTTCCCGGACTGCGGCATGCCCGCCGAGTTTTTGGTAGTGCTCTTTACGGATGAGAAGGTACTGGCCATTCCCGAAATGAACTTTGGAAGCGGGGTCGTTGATCTTTGCGACGGGAAACCAGAGACCCATGTAACCCATCGCGCAGGGCTGAATCAGGTTTTCCCAGAAACCGTGGGCCAGCGCTCGGGGAAGGAGGGTCAAGAGATCGACTTTGTTTTTCTCTGCGAACGCCACGGAGGCATCGATGCTTCCCGGCGCGTGGCGCGTGTCGGCATCGGTGAATAGAATCCAATCGCATGAGGCATGGTCGATACCGAGATGTAGCGCAAAATTCTTTCCGGTCCATCCGTTCGGGGTTTGGGGCGTATTAAGATAGCGGAAGGATGGCGCCGTTTTGAGTTGCGGCGGGGTCCCTGCGGCGGAAATTTCGACCGCGCCGAGTTCTTTAAGGATCGTTTCGGTCCGGTCCGCCGAGCAGTTATTGATCACGAGCAGTTCGTCGCCTGCGTGCAATTGCGCAAGCAGGGGTTGTACGCAATCTGCAATATTTTTCTCCTCATTTTTCGCCGGGATCAGGATCGAAACTTTGCCGCGGCGAACATTTGTGGAGGAGATTCTGAGGATGGGGGCTTGGGCCAGTTCGGAAAGGGAGCGGATGCTCCGGTAGATCCAAACGCCAAGGATCCATACAAGAAACGCTGTCAGAAGAAGTTCCATAGGGAGGGCATCATAACAAAAGCTCGTACCCAAGTCCATCGCGGGCGTGGCCCGTGCGGTTGTCTTGGGGGGATATTTTTAGTTTTGAATTTCGGGCCGATTGCCCTAGAATCTTGGCGCTTTTCCCCCTGAATATATTAGGGCTTTATCCTAAAGGAGAAATCATGTTTCGAGAGCAGATCAAAGTACTGGATTGCACTATCCGCGATGGCGGGCTGATGAACAACCACGATTTCGACGAAAACTTCGTTCGCGCCGTTTTTAAAGCGATCTCTGACGCTGGGATCGATTATATGGAGATCGGCTATAAGAATTCCCGCAGGCTTTTCCCAGGCGATAAGTACGGCGTCTGGAAGTTTTGCGATGATGAGGACATCCGAAGGGTTGTCGGAGACGTCAAGACGAAGACCAAGCTGTCTGTGATGGTAGACGTTGATCGCGTCGACCTGAACGATATCAAACCCAAAAAAGAAAGTCCCGTCGACATGATCCGCACGGCGTGTTACGTCAAGGACGTCGACAAAGCGATCTATATGGCCAATCATTTTGCCGACAAGGGTTACGAGACCACGGTGAACCTGATGGCGATCTCCAAGATCCTCGAAGTGGAGTTGCTCGAATGTTTCGCCCAACTTGAAAAGGAGTGCCGCTGTAACGTTGTGTATCTCGTCGACTCGAATGGCTCGCTTTATCAGGAGACCACCGAGTACCTTGTCAAGAAGGCGAAAAGCATTATCAAAACCAAGGAGATTGGCATCCACGCACATAATAATCAGCAGCTTGCTTTCGGCAATACGATCGAGGCGATTATCCATAACGTGAATTATCTCGATTCCACCGTCTATGGCCTCGGTCGCGCGGCGGGAAATTGTCCGACGGAGCTTTTGCTCGGATTTCTGAAGAACCCCAAGTACGACATTCGCCCGATCCTCGACCTGATTTCGAAGGAGTTCATTCCTTTGCGCGAAAAGATCGAATGGGGGTATGTGATCCCGTACGCGATCACGGGCATTTTGGATGAGCATCCGCGTTCGGCCTTGGAGCTGCGCAACAGTGACAAAAAGGAGAATTATCGCGAGTTCTGGGACAGTCTGGCTGGGAGCGAAACGGCCGAATAAATGGACCTTGCAAGGTTCCGCATAAAACCCGTTCTCGGCATCCTGCGCGGCATTTCCAGCAGTGCCCTGAAGCCTTTGCTCGAGGCCATTGTTGCGAGTGGTCTCGAGACCGTTGAGTTCGCCATGAACTCGACGAATGCGCCGGAGCTGATTCAAAAAGCCGTTCGAGGTTACGGAAAGAAGCTCATGATCGGTGCCGGCACGGTGCTGGACCTGAAAGACCTCAAAGTTGCCCTGGAGGCCGGGGCGACATTCATCGTTAGTCCTGTTGTGGTCAAACCCGTCATCCAATACTGCAAAAAGAACCGGATCCCTGTTTTTCCGGGAGCGTTGGCGCCGCAGGATATTTATGAGGCCTGGAAGGCCGGTGCCACTATGGTCAAAGTTTTTCCCGCAAGCTGTTTCGGGCCGGATTATTTCAAGGATATCAAAGGTCCATTTTCGCAGATCGAGCTTCTGGCATGCAACGGTGTGACGCCAAAGAACATGCAAGATTATTTCAGGAGCGGGGCGAGTGCCATTGCCGTTGGTTCCAGCGTGTTCCGTAAGGACTGGATCGAAACGGGTAAGTTTAATTTGATCCGCCGCAAGCTACGGGAGTATCTGAACGCATTGCCGTAATTTGTATTCTAACCGCAGGAGTTGTCGGCGTGGAGGGCTAGCATGTTCGATAAACTGGTTCGTTACTTGGTGGAGCGAGCGGGTAAGGAATATTCGGCAAAATATCGCACGGTCGCGACGATCCTTGGGGCTGCGCTGTTTCTCGCGGGGTGGCCTTTTTTGGTGGGGTTCATCGGAGGGCTATTCCCGGGCGCGGTTTTTTCAGATGCTGCGATAAATGTTATCAGCATGGCTTTGTTTGTGCTTGGCGTCCCGTGGCTGGTCTGGGCCGTTGTATGGCAGTTATGGAAAGGCCAGGGAACACCGGTGCCTGCCGTTCCGACGAAGAAATTTCTTCAATCCGGCCCGTACCGGTATTGCCGGCATCCCATGATGCTCGGATTCTTTCTGTATCTGGCGGGATGGGCGGTTCGTTTCAACCAAGCCGGGGCCTGTCTTGGGGCGCTTGTTCTGTTGGCGCTCCTGGTTGCGGAGATCAAACTGATCGAAGAAAAAGAGCTTGAAGCGCGTTTCGGCGATGCCTATCGCCAGTACAAAAAAGAAACCCCGTTTTTCATACCGAAGTTGAAGTAGAGCAAGAAACGCCCGATCAAGAAAGTCATCCGGGTTGAAAATATTGCTCGTGGTTATGATTTTCATGGAGATCGTTTCTTTCGCGATTTTTTTTGCGGCGCATGTGTTTCACGTCTCACAATGTCACCCCGCTCCGGAAATCGGACGGGATTTATCCGAAGATTTTCAAACGGCCAACAGGGAATTTGCAGATCCGGTTTGAGAAACGTTTCCGGCGGGGGTTTGGCAGGAATAAATCCAAAAGGAATCTTCCTGACAATGATCGGGAGAAAAGAGTGCCTTTCAGCGGAGGGTGTGTGAATAAACGAACGGTGTTTGTGATGCTTCTCGGGCTCTTCACCGGCGCGCATGTTCTTGCGGCCGGAGAGAACGCTTATCCTCCTCCCCAGATATCCTTGAATGGAAAGCCGGGAAATGTGACGGTTCAGGATCTTTCCGGGCTTGGTACGAGGCCTCTCCGGCTTTTAGTGAAACGGAACAATAAGGCGCGAGGGTATGAGTTTTTCCGGGTCTATGCGCTCGGAGTTCGCGAAGGAGATTCGCTTGCGGCGCAATGGAAGACCCGGTTGCCGGGAACGCGCGTGACGGTCTACCGGATCTTTCGCGAGGCCGAGGGGGGTGCGCGTTTTTTGAGCATGCCCCAATCGGTTTATTTTCAGGACGCAAAACCTGGGGAGTATTTTCAACAGATCAAGTCGGCCCAGGATGAATACCTTATCTTTGTTTTTGAGAAAACGGATTCTTCGGACGAAAAGAACATTCAAATCCGGTATTTCGAAGAACGTGTGCGGAAGCTTGTGATCGCGTCCTACAAGACGAATTTCCTGCTTTCGTCGCTGAAGCTCAAGATGAAGGACTTCGGAGGCGGGGAGTCCGAAAAATTCTTCGAACGCGACGCCCAACTTCTGATCGACCGCATGACCCGCCCTCAGGAGATCATTCTGGTACGGCTATGGAAGATCCGGGCTTGAATTTTCGCTCCGTACGTGCTTTCCCTCCTGACGCTGATTGACCCCATCTTGAAACTGGCATATAATCGCACCGCTGATCGTCTTAAATCATTTCAAATCAAGGCATAAGGACAATTGTAAATGAGCTCATCTGATTACGGACACAGGTTTCTCCCCATCGATTCAATCGCGGATCTTCGCGCGAATTTTCAGGAGGGACGGAAGGTCAGAGTGGCAGGCCGTCTGATGACCCGCCGTGATATGGGGAAGAGTACCTTTGGGGATCTGAAGGACGAGGGAGGGCGTATGCAAATGTACGCTAAAAGGGACACCCTTGGCGAAGAGAATTACAGGCTTTTTCAGAAAGAATTTTCTCTCGGGGATATCCTCGGTGTTGAAGGGGAACTTTTCAAATCCCGGACGGGCGAGCCTACGATCAAAGTCGAGAAGTTCGAGCGTCTTTCCAAGATTGTTCGAACGCTTCCGGAAAAGTGGCATGGGCTTAAGGACGTTGAGACCCGCTACCGCCACCGTTATGTGGATCTGATTTCAAACGATGAAGTTCGCGCGACGTTCAAAGCACGGAGCCGGATTATCCGCGAGATCCGCGCGTTCCTTGACAAGCAAGGGTTTATGGAAGTTGAGACGCCGATGATGCAGCCCCTGGCCGGCGGCGCCCGTGCCAAGCCTTTCGTGACGCATCACCACACGCTTCACACCGATCTCTATCTCCGCGTGGCGCCGGAACTTTATCTCAAGCGGCTTCTGGTCGGCGGTTTTGAGAAGGTTTATGAAATCAACCGCAATTTCCGTAACGAAGGCATTTCGGTTCGTCATAATCCGGAATTCACGATGCTCGAGCTTTATCAGGCCTATGCGGACTACAATGACATGATGGCGATCACCGAGACGATGGTGCATTCACTTGTCATGATGCTCTACGGCAAGGACGAGGTCCCGTACGGTGATAGAACGCTCAGTTTTAAGACGCCGTGGAAGCGTGTTTCTTTTTACGGGGCGCTTCAGGAAGCGACCGGGATCGATTTTAGGACGGCGAATATCCGAGAGGCTGCCAAGAAATTCCATATCGAGGTCGATAAAGACATGGAAGATATCGATATCCTGAACGAAATTTTTGGGGAGAAAGTCGAGAAGGATTTCTGGGATCCGGTGTTTGTGATCGATTACCCGACCGTCATGACGCCGCTCGCGAAGGCGAAGGTCGAGGACCCGGCGCTTGTGTACCGCTTCGAACTTTTTGTGGCGAAGATGGAGATCGCGAATGCTTTTTCCGAACTGAACGATCCGGCGGTCCAGCGCGAGCGGTTGAACGATCAAAAAGAACTGATCGGCGAAAGCAAAGAGATCGATGAGGATTTTTTGATGGCGTTGGAATACGGGATGCCGCCCGCCGGCGGTCTCGGGATCGGGATCGACCGGCTTGTGATGCTTCTCACGAACCAGGCGTCGATTCGCGATGTGATCCTGTTCCCTCAGCTGAAACCTCAGAAAAAATCTGAAGATGTGGAAGGACAACCGGAAGAACAAAGAGGAACGGAGGCTTGATATGGGCTTCGAATTTTTCATTGCCAAGCGGCATCTGACGCGTCGGCGCAAGACCGGTTTTATTTCTCTCATTTCTTTCATATCGATCGGCGGCGTGGCGGTCGGCGTGATGGCGCTGATTGTGGTGCTGGCCGTGATGAGCGGGTTCGATCGTGAACTGAAAGCAAAGATCGTGGGCGTTCAGCCGCACCTCAGGATTGATAAGGTGGACGGGATCGAGGATTCCGGGGCGGATCTCGCAAAGATCCGTGCTCACAATATCCCCGGGCTCGTGTCTATCTCCCGGTTTGTCGAGGGGCAGGCGATTCTTCGTAGCACAAAAAACGCGTCCGGTGTGGTGGTGAAAGGTCTCGACCCGAACGGCGAGGACCTTAGCATTTTTGACAAACATATGGTGTCGGGAACCCTTAACTTCCAGGATTCCGTGCAGGTAGAGAGGAAACGGTTTTTGTGGTTCTTCAAGCGGAAGATCGAGACGCGCCACGGCAGTGTTTTTATCGGTGAGAATCTCGCCCATTCGCTGGGCGTTCAGGTGGGCGACGTGGTCAGCCTGATCACACCCATTCCGGAAAAAACCAATCCGCTGCTTCCTCTTCCGCACGTGCGGAGCTGGACCTTCCTGGTGCGCGGGGTTTTTCGTGTAGGCATGAACGATTTTGACACGTCTCTGGCGCTTGTGGACATCTCGCAGGCCCAGAAGGTCTACCAACTCGGCACTAAGGTGACCGGGATCAGCATGCGTTTTCAGAACGTGGATCAGGCCGAAAAATGGAAGTGGACCCTCTCCGGAGATTTTACAAGTGATTATTATTTTCGCTCCTGGTATGACATGAATCAGAATTTCTTCCAGGCTCTTAAAGTCGAGAAAAGCGTGATGACGATCCTTTTGGGGCTTATCATTCTGGTCGCGGCGTTCAACATTATCTCGACGCTGACGATGGTGGTTATGGAGAAGACGAAAGATATCGGGATTTTGCGGGCGCTCGGCGCGACGCGGATGAACATCCGGAAGATCTTTGTTCTCGAAGGGTTCAGCATCGGCTCTCTCGGTATCATGCTGGGCGCCGTGTGCGGGCTTTTACTTGCGTACAATCTGAACCCGGTGGCGGATTTTTTGAAGGAGACCACGGGGCTTGAAGTGTTCCCGAGCGACATCTATCTTTTTGACCGTATTCCGTCCGAGGTTCACATCCCGGATGTTGTGATGATCGTGGGTTTTGCGTTGATCGCGGCGGTCATTGCCGGGTTCTATCCGGCTCACCGTGCCGCAAGTTTGCGGCCTGTGGAGGCGCTTCGCTATGAATAATCTTGTAGAAGTTCCGCTCCTCAGCGCGTTTGATGTCAGAAAAAAATATGAAACCCCTGCCGGGACACTGGAAATTCTCCGGTCGGTTCAGGTGATCCTCCGCAAAGGCGAAATGGTTTTTATTACCGGAAAATCCGGTTGCGGTAAATCCACGCTTTTGCACCTTTTGGGAGGACTCGATCGTCCGGATTTTGGGAAGATCCTTTTTGACGGTAAGGATATGACCGAGATGTCCGAGCGGGAACTGGCGCGGGTTCGCAACCGCCATGTCGGGTTTGTGTTCCAGTTCTATCATCTTCTTCCGGAGCTGACGGTTTACGAGAACGTGCTTTTGCCGACGCTGATCGCGGGGAAGCCGAACAAGAACTGGACGAAAGATGTCTTGAAGCGCGTGCGTCTCTGGAACCGCCGCACGCATTATCCTTCCGAACTTTCGGGCGGGGAGCAACAGCGGGTGGCGATTGCCCGGGCGCTTGTGAACCATCCGTCGGTCGTATTGTGTGATGAGCCGACCGGGAACCTGGATGCCGAAACAGCTGCGTCGGTGATGGGGTTGATCAACGAATTGAACCGAGAGGAAGGCCAGGCGTTTTTGATCGTAACCCACGATGAGGAAATGGCCGCGAAGTACGAACGGTCGTATCATTTGCAGGACGGTGTGCTTGTATCGAGGCCGCCGGTTTCGCTAAAGCCCGAAGATATTATCAATCCGAAATAAATCTGGGGCGCGTTCCCCAGCATGAACCAGGAGAACTCTATGGATTATCAGGTGTATTTGGACGGGAAGTGGTATCCGAAGCATGAGGCCAAGATCTCGGTGTTTGACCACGGTCTTTTGTACGGAGACGGTGTGTTTGAAGGGATTCGCGCGTACCGGGGGCTTGTTTTTAAGCTGGAGGGGCATCTTCAGCGTCTTTGGGAGTCGGCTAACACGATCATGCTAAAGATCCCGATGACGCGTGAGGAGATGAAGAAAGCGATCGTTGACACGCTCCGCAAGAACCGTCTTCTGGATTCCTACATTCGGGTGGTGGTGACGCGCGGGGTGGGGGATCTCGGTCTTTCGCCTTGGCTTTGCAAAAAAGCGTCGGTTTTTATCATTACCGATAAGATTGCGCTTTATCCCAAGGAACTTTATCAGAAAGGCCTTGAGATCATTACGGTTCCCACGGTCCGGAATCTTCCGGAGGCGATTAACCCGTCGATCAAGAGCTTGAACTATCTCAACAATATCATGGCGAAGATCGAAGCGAAGAACGGCGGCTGTATTGAAGCCCTGATGCTCAATCATCAGGGATATGTGACCGAATGCACTGGCGATAACGTTTTTATGATCAAAAAAACCGGCAAGGGTACCGGGTTGAAAGGGCATGTGCTGTTGACGCCGCCCACGTATCTTGGGGCCCTTAAGGGGATCACGCGCGAGGCCATCCTTGAGATCGCGGGGAAGATCAAACTGCCGTTCGAAGAACGGATCATCACGCGTCACGATCTTTTCAATGCCGACGAGGTGTTCCTTACGGGGACGGCTGCGGAGGTCATTCCGGTGGCGAAGATCGACGGACGCGGGATCGGTGACGGGAAACCCGGGAAGATCACAAACCTTCTCCTGAAGAATTTTCACCGTTTGACCCGCAAAGACGGCGTCCGCTATTCTCTCTAAAATCTAAAATTTTCAATATCGGATTTTAAACAAAGGCGATTTTTTTATAGTCGGGGAGCTGACCGAAGCATGATTTGCAACGTTTGTGGCACCAAAGAGGCGACCATCCATTTGACCGAGATCGTGAACGGCCAAATGGCGGAAGTCCATATTTGCGAGGCTTGCGCGGAGGAGAAAGGCACTGAGTTCAAAACCTACTTTAATTTTGGCGATCTTCTTGCGGGCGTTCCAGGTCTCGATAAGGTGCTCGAGTCTTCGGGGAAGAAAACGCCGCTTGTTTGCAAGGGCTGCGGGATGACGTACGAGGAGTTTGGCAAGAGCGGCCGATTGGGTTGCGCGAGTTGCTATGCGGCTTTCCTGAAACCGCTTGCGGTGGTGATCAAACAGGTTCAGCGCGCAAGTTGCCATATCGGCAAGAAACCTTCCCGTATCACTCGTGAGGTTCGGAGCGTTCACGATCTCCGGTTGCTGCAGGAAAAACTCCGGCAGAGCGTGCAGTCCGAGAAATTTGAGGACGCTGCGCGGCTCCGCGACCAGATCAAACAAATGGAAGAGAAGCTGAGAAAAGGAAAGAAACCGAAAGATGAGTGAGCTGGACGGTTTTCTCAATCAACCCGTCGGCTGGCTTCTTGCGACCGGCCCGGAGAACGATGTGGTGATCAGTTCGCGCCTGCGCATGGCGAGAAATTTGGGGAAGTTCCCGTTCCTGACAAAGCTTGTGCCGGAACAGCGCGAAGCAATCATCCGCGAAGTCGGAGAGGCTGTTCGCGCATCAAAATTTCTCAAACAAGCTTTTTATATTTCGTCCGGGGAACTTTCCGAGCTCGACCGTCAATTCCTTTTGGAGCGGCATCTGGTGAGCCGTGAGCTGATCCTTGAGGAGGGAAAGACGGCGGTGGCAATTACGCCGGATGAGATGGTGAGTTTGATGGTGATCGAAGAAGACCATTTGCGTCTTCAGGTCTTCCAGTCCGGTTTGAGTCTCATTGAAGCATGGCGGATCGCCGACGAGATCGACAGCGAGCTCGAAAAGCAGCTTGGGTATGCCTTTGATGCGAATCTCGGGTATCTTACCGCGTGCCCGACCAATGTCGGTACCGGGATCCGTGCCTCATGTATGCTGCATCTTCCGAGCCTCGTGCTGACCAAACAGGTGCACAAGGTCCTCCAGGCTCTTTCGAAGCTCAACCTCGCGGTGCGGGGACTTTACGGCGAGGGGACGCAGGCGAGCGGTAACTTTTTCCAGTTTTCGAATCAGATCACGCTTGGGCAGCGGGAGGAAGAGATTATCGACGATCTGGACGGGGTTATCCGTCAGGTGATCACGCATGAGCGCGAAGCGCGGGAATATTTAAAAAAGAAACGCAGGGCCAAAATGGAAGACCAGATTTGGCGTGCCCTGGCGGCGCTAAAGGCGGCGAGGATGATGTCTTCCGCGGAAGCGATCCAACTGCTTTCGCTTGTGCAGGTCGGGGTCGATATTGGGATCCTGGAGGGGCAGGCGACGCATACGGATCTGAACCAGCTTTTTCTTCTGATCCAGCCCGCGCACCTTCAAAAGATGATGGGAAAAGAATTGAGCACGGCTGAGCGCGACAGCTGCCGTGCGACGCGCATTCGCGAACATTTCGCGAAGGTCTCCCTTTAAGAAAAGCCGTATTGTTCCGTTATTATTAGAGTTATTAAAATGCATCAGCACTGATCCGGAGGTTTCCATGTTCGACCGTTTCACAGAAAGAGCCCGTAAAGTCATCATTCTTGCCAAAGAAGAGGCGAAGCGTTTCAACCACGATTACATCGGTACCGAACATATCCTGCTCGGGCTGATCAAGGAAGGCGAGAGCGTCGCGGCGGCCGTGCTGCAAAATCTCGGTCTTTCGCTCGATACGATCCGGCTGGAAGTCGAAAAGCTCGTGCAGTTCGGCCCCAGCACTGTGGTGTCCGGAGATATTCCGTTTACTCCCAAGGCGAAGAAGGTGATCGAGCTTGCGATGGATGAAGCCCGCCGCCTTGGTCATAATTATATCGGGACGGAGCATTTGCTCCTCGGCCTTATCAAAGAAGGCGAAGGCGTTGCGAGCCATGTGCTCATGAACGTCGGGCTCGATCTCAACAAGGTCCGAGCCGAAGTCATTAAGCTTCTAGGTTCAACCACTCCGGGAGGTGAACCCGGCACGCCTCCGCCGAGTATGGGCGGGCCGCAGGGGCCGGGGGGAAGCAAAGCCAAGACAAAAACACCGGCGCTCGACGCGTTTGGCCGCGATCTTTCGCAGCTTGCGCGCGACGGGAAGTTGGACCCGGTGGTGGGACGGAGCGATGAGATCGAACGCGTGATCCAGATCCTGGCGCGCCGCACAAAGAATAATCCCGTGCTGCTCGGAGAAGCGGGGGTCGGGAAGACCGCGATTGTCGAAGGGCTTGCCCAGAAGATCATTGCCGGCGATATTCCGGAGATCCTCGCGGACAAGCGCATCGTGGTGTTGGATCTTGCGCTGATGGTCGCCGGTACGAAATACCGCGGGCAGTTCGAAGAGCGCATCAAGGCCGTGATGGATGAGATCCGTCGTACGGAAAATGTGATGATCTTCATTGATGAATTGCACACGTTGGTCGGCGCCGGCGGCGCGGAAGGCGCGATCGACGCGTCTAATATTTTGAAGCCGTCCCTTTCTCGCGGCGAAATCCAGTGCATCGGCGCGACCACGCTGGATGAATACCGGAAATACATCGAAAAAGATGCGGCCCTTGCAAGGCGTTTCCAGACCGTGAACGTCGAGCCGCCGTCTGTGGATGATACGATCCAGATCCTCAAAGGTTTGCGCGATAAATATGAAGCGCACCATCGTGTGAAGATCACCGATGAGGCGCTCGAAGCCGCGGCGAAACTTTCTGACCGCTACATTACCGGCCGGTTTCTTCCGGATAAAGCGATCGATATTATCGACGAAGCAGCCTCTCGCGCGCGTTTGTCGGTGACGACGATGCCGAAGGACCTGAAAAAGGTCGAGGTCGAGATCGAGTCGCTCCGTCGCGAGAAGGAAGCTTCCATCAAGGCGCAGGATTTTGAGAAGGCCGCCAAGATGCGTGATGATGAGAGAAAGGCCAAGGAAGAGCTTCAGCGGATGAAAAAGAGCTGGAAGGAGTCGAAGACCGAAGTCGAAGTTCAGGTTACGGAAGAAGATATCGCGTTCGTTGTCTCGAAATGGACCGGGGTGCCGCTTGCGCGTCTTGAGGAAAAAGAGACCGCGAGGCTCCTCAAAATGGAAGATGAAATGCACCGCCGCGTGATCGGGCAGGACGAAGCCATTCGTGCAATCGCCCATGCCGTCCGTCGCTCGCGTTCGGGACTCCGGAATCCACGGCGGCCGATCGGGACGTTCATTTTTCTCGGTCCCACGGGTGTCGGGAAAACGCTTTTGGCCCGCGCGCTTGCGGATTTTATGTTCGGGGACGAGGATGCTGTGGTGGTCGTGGATTGTTCGGAATACGGCGAAAAGTTCAATGTGTCGAGGCTGGTCGGTGCGCCTCCCGGATATGTTGGCTACGAAGAGGGCGGGCAATTGACGGAGAAGGTCCGGCGTCGTCCCTATTCCGTGGTCCTTCTGGATGAGATCGAAAAAGCCCATCCGGACGTTTTTAATATCCTTCTTCAGCTGATGGAAGAGGGGCGACTCACGGATTCCTTCGGCCGGAAAGTGGATTTCCGGAACACCATCGTGATCATGACGTCGAACGTCGGCGCGGATCTTGTCCGCAAACAGGGGGATCTAGGGTTTACGCCGCAAAAAGACGAAATGAATTACGATTCCCTAAAGCAGAAGCTTCTGGATGAGACGAAGAAAGTTTTTCGTCCGGAGTTCCTGAACCGTGTGGATGACATTATTGTTTTCCATCCTCTGACGCGCCAGGACCTTGAGCAGATCATTGGCATCGAGCTTGGGGAGGTCAAAGACCGCCTGAAGGAAAAGAAGATGGAACTGATCTTGTCGGAAGAAGTCCTTAAGTTTCTTATCGACCAGGGGTATGACCCGGTGTTTGGGGCCCGTCCGCTCAAGAGGACGATCCAGCGTTACATCGAAAACGTCCTGGCCGAGGAGATCCTGGGTGGCAAGTTCCAGGACGGCGACAAAATACGGGCGGAACTCCGGGGCGAGCGGGTCGCATTCGAAAAAGCGACCTGAACTTGAAAGCCCGGGGTATGCGATCGATCCTGAAAAAGTTTTTTCTGGCCGCGGCACTCTTGCTTGTGGCTGTGGTGTTTCTCGCCAATCTTTTGCTCGGGCGTATCGCAAAATCGGAGGAATTCCGTAAATTCGCGGAGCAGCGTATCGGCCAATACCTGAAGGCCAAGGTCAATATCGGCCAGATTCGTCCTCACGGGTTCAATCAGATCGCGCTTGAGAAGATCATTATTGAAACACCCTCCGCGAAAAGCGCGTCCCAGATGATCCGGCTGGAGAGTTTGATTTTCCGCTACGACCTGAGTCAGCTCTGGACGCGGCGGTTCGATGTTCCTGCGGGCGTGGTGCTGAAGAACCCGACCATTTTGATCGAGCCGGATCAGTTCCCGTACCGGTATTTCGAAGGAGGTCCTCAAACTCCGCCGGGTCTTTCAATGCCGGCCCTGGATTTCAGCGGCGGCGAGATCCGGTATCTTCTTCCCAAAATCGGAAAAGAGATCCTTCTGAGCGGTCTTGACGGAAAGATCTTCCCATCCCCGGATCGTACCGTTCAGATCGATGTGCGTGCGAAGGCCGCGGGTTTTTTGGAAGGAAAGGTCCGTATCTATGGGCAGGTCCGCCCGTTCGAACATACCCACGATCTCTGGCTGGAACTGGGAGCGGTGAATTTTTCGAAGGATCTCCCGATCCCCTTGAGGGAGATCGAGGGCAGGGTCCGGTGGGTTGGGCAGGACCTTTTTTTTGAGGAATTGAAAACGGTGCTTTATGGCTGGCAGACCGAGCTTTCGGGGGCTTTCCAACACCAGGCAGGTCTTCCGGAAATGGCGTGTCATCTGCGGGCTGGGAAAGAAAATTTGGGGTTCAAACTTGATTTTCTTTTGAATCTTGCCCTGGAAAAACTCGAGGGATCGTTCCAGCCAATGGGCGACCGGGTGTTCCCGTTCAACGGGAAAGTCCGGCAGGACGGGAAACGTTTTATTGCGGATTCGCTTTGGGTGGACCGGGACTGGGCGGGAAAGGCCGAACTCGATCTTACGAGCGGGAACTACCAACTAGCGTTCGAACAAGGGCGGAAACGATTTGCAGTGCATTCCAATCTCCTGGGGATGGATTTCGCGGTCTATTTCCATTTTGATCATCTTAAAATTTTTAGCATGGATATCGTTACGCAGGGTAAGATGTTCCTCCATTCGACGTCCCGGCGGTGGCGTGACCGGAATTTCATGTTCAAAGGGAATTTTGAAACCGATTATTTTATTTTACAGAAGCAGCCGTTTGAAGATCTGAACGGGGCGTTCGATGTCAGCGCGTTCGGTATTACCGGGATCCGGAGTTCGTGGGGCAAACAGTTCCAGATGACGGGACAGATGACGTTTCCCGGCAAGAAGCCGCAGGGAAAATTCCTGGTTCGCGTTTCGAATTTTGATCTTGGGCTCGTTCAGGAATTTGCTTCACGGCCACTTCCTAAGGCGCTCGGAGGTTTTGTCGACGGGAAGCTTGTGGTCGAGGGGGAACTCGAGAAGCCGGAGGTGATCGGGACCTTCAATATTCGAGACGGCAAATGGGGGCGGCTCAGTTATGATCGGGGGATCATTCAGATCCGTGGGTTCCCGCCGTACCTGCCGTTGAAGGATTCCAAGGTCTGGAAAGGGCGCACGATCTTCTATCTGAACGGAGCGTTGGATTTGAAGCTTGACAATATCTTTGCAGGCGTAAAAATAGAGACCCCCGACCACCTGGTGATCTGGAAAGGGCTTGAAGCGGCCTTGCACGAAAAGGACCGGACCCTGGAAGTGAACCGGTCCGCGATTGGCGGTTGGGGAGAATTTTCGGCGCTTGAGGCCAAGGCTGATGAAAAGGCCGCGGTGGTGGCGCCGGATGCTTCCCAAGACGGACGCGAAGACGAAAAGACGGTCACGGTCGGTCCAAGATTAAAATTTTAACGAAAGAATTCTTATGTCGCGATGGGGGGATTTAAAAAAGGCAGTTTCTGTCCGTTCCTGGTTGGAGGAATTCGGCCGGCTTTGTCTGGATATTTTTAAGGGCGCCGGCGGGATCGCTATCCTTTTTGTCGACACGTGCTCGCTGATGGTGTCGAGGAGGATCCGCTGGAAAGCGACCCTCGATCAGATGAATAAGATCGGAGTGACGTCTCTGCCGCTGGTTTTTTTGACCTCGCTTTTTACGGGCATGGTGCTGGCGCTGCAATCGACCTACCAATTAAGGCTTTTCTCGGCGGAACAGTTCACTTCTGACCTTATTTCGGTTTCCCTTTGCCGCGAGCTCGGGCCGGTTCTGACGGCCATGGTCGTCGCTGGCCGTGTCGGGGCTTCGATTGCCGCGGAACTCGGGACCATGAAGGTGACCGAGCAGATTGATGCTTTGAAGGCGCTCGCTACCAATCCGATCCAGTATCTCGTGATCCCGCGTTTTATAGCGGGGTTTTCCATGCTTTTTATCCTGACGATCTACGCGGATATCATCGGGATGTTTGGAGGCTACCTTATTTCTGTATTTAAATTGGGGATGAGTTCCCCCGTGTATATCAAACGAGGGTTCGATGCTCTGGTCGTGAAGGACGTCGTTACGGGGCTGATTAAGGCATTCGTTTTTGGTGGGATCATCTCTGTGGTCGGGTGCTATTTCGGGTTTCACGCCCGCGGCGGTGCCGAAGGGGTGGGTCGCGCGACGACGCTTGCGGTGGTGGTGTCGCTGATCATGGTCATCGCTTCCGACGCGCTTTTCACCGCCATTTTCTATTTTATTTAAAAAGGGGAAAGACGTTGATCGAGATCAAGGGTGTCCAGAAATGGTTTGGCGGGAACCATGTTTTGCGCGGCGTGGATCTTACGATCCGTGACGGTGAGACGCTTGTGATCATCGGGCGCTCCGGATGCGGGAAAAGCGTTCTTTTGAAACACATCATGGCGATCCTTGAGCCGGACGAAGGGGATATCAGGATCGACGGCCGCTCGATGTATACCATGACGCCGGAGGAGCAGGACCAGTGCAGGCTGCAGCTTGGCATGCTGTTTCAGGGGGCCGCTCTTTTTGATTCGCTGACAGTCGGCGGGAACGTCGGTTTTTCACTCCATGAGCATACCCAAATGGCTGAAGAAGCGATTGGTCAGAAAGTTCGGGAGAAATTGGGTTTGGTGGGGCTCGCGGGGATCGAGGAATTGATGCCGGCGAGCCTTTCGGGGGGTATGAAGAAGCGGGTCGGGTTGGCCAGGGCGATCTGCAACGAGCCCAAGACCATTCTTTATGACGAGCCGACGACCGGATTGGATCCCATCAACCCCGATGTGATCAATGACCTGATCCTGCGGATGCAGGAGCAGCTGAAAGTTACATCGATCGTTGTGACGCATGACATGACCAGTGCTTATAAAGTGGGCGACCGGATCGCCATGCTTTATGAGGGCAAGATCATCGGGACCGGAACTCCCGACGAGATAAAAAATTCCAAGGATCCGGTTATTCAGCAATTCATTACCGGTTCGGCGCACGGGCCGATCACGGATCAGGGAAAAACCGAAATGGAGCATGTATGAGGAAAAAGGGCAATGAAGTCGAGGTAGGGGTTTTTGTCATTATCGGATTTATTTTTCTGACGCTCGTCCTGTTCTTTGTCAGCGGGGTCTATCTTTTTCGTCCCGGGTATTCGGTCGACGTGATGTACGAATACGTTAGTATCCTTAATAAAGGGGCGCCGGTGCGTATGGCCGGCGTGAAGGTCGGAGAAGTGGATAGTGTCCAGCTTCTCTATGACGCGGCGAAGGAAAAGACCCGCGTGAAGGTCAAGCTCTTCATTGAAAAAGGAATAGATATCAGAGAGAACTACCAGTTTACGATACGGGGAACCCATATTCTGAGCGAGCCCCATATCGAGATTACACCGGTCAAGGGCAGTTTCCCCATCCTTCGTAAGGGTGCGTTGGTGGAAGGGGTCAGCCCGATGCCGATGGAAGCGCTCATCGACCGCGCCCGAGAGATCTCGGACCAGCTTTCTGCGATTCTGAAGAGCGTTCGCGAAAGCGTGGCGAGTGACGGGACCGCTAAAGATCTGAAGGATATGATCCACAATCTTTCGGAACTGAGCGTGGCCCTTAATTCGTCTCTCAAGGGTTCGGAAGGTGATGTTACCCGGAGTCTTAAGAATATCCAGTCTTCCAGCGCGTCCCTTGATGCGATCCTCGGGAAAGTGAATAAAGGAGAGGGGACGCTCGGAGAGTTGCTGATGAAGGATGACCTTTACAAGGATATGCAGGCCTTTGTAAAAGACGTCCGCGCGCATCCGTGGAAGCTTCTTAAGAAAGACTCCGGCCAGGGAGGCCGCAAGTGGTACTTCCTTTTTTTAGCATAAACCGATGAACAATAACTATTTATTCCATAGTGACCAAAGGAGCAGCGATCATGATTCTTGTCATCCGTCTTGTGTTTATTCTTGGATGCGCCCTGTTCGGGTATCTTTCTCAGGGGCTTTCGGGTCTTCAATTGCCTTACGCGTCATGGATCTCGGCCGGTATCGGTGCATTGATCGGGGTCCTCATTGTTTCGATTGATATTTTTTTCAAACAGTATACCGTCCGGAACATCCTGTCCGTTATCGCGGGTCTCGCGCTTGGCCTTTTGACGCACCGTCTTTTCATGATGGTCGTAACTTACGCCAATTTTCCGACGGAGGCCAATCGTAACTTCGGGATCGCGACCGCGATTATTTTTTCCTATCTCGGGATCATTACGATCCTGCGGGGGCAGGATGAGTTTAGCCTGATGATCCCGTTCGTGCGTCTTGATTCCAAGGGGCCGGGCGAGGAGCTGATCCTTCTCGATACGAGCGTGATTATCGATGGCCGCATCTCGGATATTGCGAACACTCATTTTCTTTCCGGTAAATTGATCCTTCCGCGTTTTGTCCTCAAGGAGCTCCAGCTGATCGCCGATTCCTCGGACCCACTCAAACGAAACCGCGGCCGCCGGGGTTTGGATGTGCTGAACGCCATTCGCGAGAATCCGAACATCCAGGTCAAGATCCACGAGATGGATTTTCCGGAGTTCAATACGGTTGATGCGAAGCTCGTGAAAATGGGGCAGGTGATGGAAGCAAAGGTCTTTACGAATGATTACAATCTTAACAAGGTTGCGGAACTGCAGGGTGTGAAGGTTCTCAATATCAACGACCTTGCGAATGCGCTGAAGCCTGTTGTCATGCCGGGTGAGGAGATGGAGATCAAGATCCTCAAAGAAGGCAAAGAACACGAGCAGGGCGTGGCGTATCTTGATGACGGGACGATGGTCGTTGTGGATAATGGGAAACGTCGCCTGGGTCAGACCGTGAAGGTTACGATCACGAGCGTTCTCCAAACGCAAGCCGGCCGCATGATCTTCGCGAAGCTTTCGGATGATAATGATCATCGTCCGGAGAGGGGTGGCGATCGTGGCGAACGTTGGCGCGACAACCGGGGCGGGGACCGGCACGGGCATGATTCCCGCCGTCCGCGGAACGGTTTCGATCGTCATGAACGGCATAATGGCCATCAGGGGCAAGGATATCAGAACCCGAATCAGCCGAATCCTCAGGGCCAGACTGGTCACGAGGGAGGTAATCCCCGTTAGAGATAAGAAGCGCTTTGCAGACGCTTCTGTGGAGGGTATGAGGTTGTTTTCATGCGACCTTCCGTTCTTGCCAAGGGCAAAAGGTAAAAAGATATGTTAACGATCTCTAACGGGGTAAAGTGAATGCGGGTTTCTCTCATTATCCCCGCAGCGGGGCTCGGTAGCCGCTTTCTCGAAAGCCTTTCCGGAGCAGAAAAAAAAGCGTCGTCTTTCCGTTCCAAGCTTTTTTATTCCCTGGGCGGCGAGCCGGTGCTTTTGCGGACGCTGCGTGTGTTCCAGCAATTTCCCGAGGTGAAGGAAACGATCGTTGCCGTCAGCTCCGAAATGCATTCGGAGGTCAAGCGGTGGTCTCGTTCACTCAAAGGGAAGAAGGTTCGCTGGATCCTCGGCGGTGAAACCCGCGCGGGATCGGTCTTGAACGCGCTCAAAAAAGTTTCCCCCCGTTCGGACTGGGTGATGGTCCATGATGGCGCGCGGCCGCTTGTGTCGGTGGAGTCGATTAAAAAAGTTCTTCAGTCTGCCGAGGGGTGGGACGGGGTCATTCTGGCGCGGAAAGTGGTCCCGACGATCAAACGGGTCCTGACCGGAGACGGAAGGATTCAGGAGACCGTGGACCGAAGCGTTCTTTACGAAGCCGAGACGCCGCAGCTCGTTCGCCGGGACGTTCTGTTCAAGGCTTATCGCGATAATCCGCGGTCACTCGGAGCGACGGATGAAGCGGGACTTCTGGAAGCGATCGGCGCGAAAGTCCGCGTGGTGCCGCACGGGGATTGGAACCCGAAACTTACAACATTACCGGATCTGCTGTTGGCCAAAGCGATGACAGAAAAAAATATTGCTCCGGAAGTCCGCGTCGGGATCGGGTTTGACACCCACCGCCTTGTCAAAGGGCGGAAATTCTATCTGGGGGGGGTCGTGGTCCCGTCTCCTAAAGGCGCGCTCGGACATTCGGACGGGGACGCGTTGCTTCATGCCGTCGCGGATGCGATGCTGGGCGCGATCGGTGGCGGAGATATCGGTGAATGGTTTTCGGACCGGGACCCAAAGTTCAAGAACATGCGCAGCACGAAGATCGTCGCGGCCGTCCTGGGCGAAGCAAAACGTCAGGGGTGGGTGCCGTATCACGCCGATACGAATATTATCCTGGAAGCGCCGAAGCTCTATACCCGTAAGCAAAAGATCCGGGCAAGCGTCGCCAGGTGTCTTGGGCTTCCCGTCAAAGATATTTCTATCAAGGCTCGCACCCGTGAAGGCCTGGGCCCTGAGGGGGAAGGCCTGGCGGTTACGTGTGAAGCTGTGGTCAGTATGAAAAAGGTCGCTTTATGATCCGGTTCCACAACACGCTTTCCGGAAAAGCCGAGGAATTTCGGCCGCTTAAGGCGGGGGAAGTGACTTTCTACACCTGCGGTCCGACGGTCTACAACTACGCGCATATCGGCAATTTTCGGACGTTTGCTTTCGAAGACCTTCTTCGCCGTTTTCTGGAGTTCAAAGGTTTCAGCGTCAATCATGTGATGAATATCACGGATGTCGATGATAAGACGATCGCCGGCGCGAACCGCGAGAAAAAAACACTTCAGGAATACACCGTTTTTTATACGCAGGCTTTCCTCGACGACATGAAGGCGCTTTATATGCTTCCGCCGAAGATCCAGCCAAACGCCACCGACTCGATCCCGGACATGATCGAAATGATCGCGAAGCTTGTCGCCAAAGGCATCGCGTACGCGGCGGAAGGTTCGGTCTATTTCCGCGTCGCAGGGTTCCCCGAGTACGGAAAACTTTCCAAGAAGAAGCTTGAAAGCAACATCGTCGGGGCGCGGGTGGATGTGGACGAGTATGATAAGGAAGAAGGCGCGGATTTCGTGCTTTGGAAAGCCGCGAAGGAAGGCGAGCCGTCGTGGGATTCTCCCTGGGGAAAGGGCCGGCCCGGGTGGCACATCGAATGCTCCGCGATGTGTACACGCCATCTCGGGGAAACGATCGATATCCATGCGGGGGGCGAAGACCTCGTGTTTCCGCATCACGAGAACGAGATTGCTCAATCCGAGGCGGCGACGGGAAAGCCATTTGTTAAATACTGGCTTCACGCGAAGCACCTTCTTGTGAACGGCGAGAAGATGTCGAAATCGAAAGGTAACTTCTTTACGCTCCGGGATCTCCTGGCCAAGGGTTATGATCCCATGGCGATCCGCTACGCGCTTATTTCGGTCCATTACCGTCATTCGCTTAATTTTACGCTGGACGGACTCAAGGAAGCCCGCGAGGTGATCGAGAAACTGGACAACTGCTATTTCCAGTGTCTGAGCCGTCTGCAACTGGACGGGCAAAAAGGAGAAGCCGGGTTTGAATTGAAAGTCTGTGACTCCGTTCTTGCTGAAATGGAGAAGTTCCTTGCCGAGGATCTTAATGTTGCAGGTGCGCTCGCGAGTTTTCAGGAGGCCGTGACGCATATCAACGCGAACCTTCCAAAGATTCCGGAAAAGGGATTTGGGAAATGCGTGGAGTTTTTCAGGAAAACGGACCGGCTTCTCGGTCTCGACATCGCTTCGGCGGATCTGATCCCCGGCGAGGTGAAATCGGCCCTCGGGCAGTACTTCGAGGCCCGTAAGGTGAAGGATTTTTCAAGGTCGGACGCGCTCCGCAAAGAGATTGAAAAGCTTGGTTGGCTCGTCAAAGACGGCCGCCCCGGTGAGCCTTCCACCGTCAAAAAGATTCGCCGTATTTGGGATGTGAAGAAATGACGCCGAAAAACTCTAAGAGAATCCTTCGCTGCGCTCGGGACGATAAAAAGCATCGGGGTTATTTCATAACATTCGAAGGATCGGAAGGGGCGGGAAAGAGCACGCAGATCCGCAACGCGGTGGCGTTCCTGAAACAGAGGGGCTGTTCCGTTGTGATGCTTCGCGAACCGGGCGGGACGCGGATCAGCGAGGCTATCCGTAACATTCTTCTCGATAAAGAGAATACCGAAATGGCGCATGTGACCGAGTTGCTGCTGTATCTTGCGGCGCGCGCACAGATCGTTCGCGAAAAGATTCTGCCGGCGCTTCAACAAGGCAAAGTCGTGATCTGTGACAGGTTTGAGGATTCGACGCGCGCGTACCAGGGGTTCGGGCGTAAGCTTTCGCTGGCCGCGATCGAGCAAGCGGGCCGATTGGTCCGCGGGAACCTGAAACCGGATCTGACATTCGTATTGGATATCGATAGCGAGAAAGGTCTTCAGCGCGGCGGCCGGCACGACCGGATCGAGCGGGAGGTCATGAGTTTTCACCGGCGGGTGCGCCAGGGGTTTCTGGCAATCGCCCGGAAGGAACCGAAACGCATGACCGTGCTGGATGCTAGCAAGCCGGTGGAATGGATCCGTCTGAAGGTTCAGGAAAGGCTCGAACGTGTTTTTGGCCAATAACACTCAGAAATTGGCCGCACGCATTCTTGAAGCGCACATGAAAACGGGCCGTGTTGCCTCTGCCTATATCTTCAGCGGGCGGGAGGATGCTTCCGAGATGGCGGAAATGGCGAATGATCGCAATTCTACCGACATCAAAGAAGAATTCGCCGTCGCTTTTGCCTGCGCTCTCGAGAACGGCGATACGAAACTTTTTGGATCGCAGGAAACTCCCGTCTCGCAGCGGATCTGGAAGCATCTTTACCCGGACGTGCGGTGGCTGGGGGAAGATAAAACCGAGCGCTCGATCAAGATCGGAAAGGACAGTAACGATCCCGGAACGGTTCGCGAGATCCTTCACTGGGCATTTACAAGGCCGTATGAGGGTGCCTGGAAAGTATGCATTGTGCTGAAGGCGGAGCGGTTGACCGAAGAAGCGGCCAATGCGTTCCTTAAAACGCTCGAGGAATCGCCGAAACATACCGTGTTCTGCCTTCTGACCGAGAATAAAAGCAATCTTCTAGAAACGATCCAGTCGCGGTGTTTCGAGATCCGTTTGACGCCGATGGTGTTCCAGCAGGTCCCGACGGGCGTGAACTCGATGGATGCGCCGCCGTTCCGGGAGATCTTTGAAAGCTACGGCACGATCCCGCGCGATGAGGCCAAGCGCAAGCTTGATCACTTGATGCTTGTTTGCCGCGAGAAAGTGTCGCAAATGGTTTCGGGGGAACATCCCGATGCCGACGAGGTCCGCCGGTGGCTGGAGGCGATGGACCTTCTGTATGATTCCAAGGCCGCCCTGGATATGAATACGAACCAGAAACTGACCGCGACGAGGCTTGCTATGCGCCTTGCGCGGCTTTTTCCGAATGCGAAAGCGACGATCTGATGACGAAGACCTATTATCTGACCACACCGATCTATTACGTGAACGGGAAACCCCATATCGGCCATGCCTACACGAGCATTCTTTGTGACACGTTCTCGCGGTTCCGCCGGATGCTCGGAGACGAGGTCTTTTATTTGACCGGCACGGACGAGCATGGTATCAAGGTCCAGAAGGCCGCCGCAGAACAGGGAAAATCGCCGAAGGATTTTGTGGATGAGATTGTCCCGAAATTCAAGGAATTGTGGCAGATCCTCGGGATCAAGTACGACCATTTTGTCCGCACGACGGACGGTTACCATAAAAAGGTCGTCCAGGCGGTCTTGAGCGATCTGGAGAAGAAGGGCGATATCTACAAGGCTTCGTACAAGGGCTGGTACTGCACGCCTTGCGAATCGTTCTGGACCGAACTTCAGCTCAAGGAAGGGAAGTGTCCCGATTGTGGCCGCGCGGTCGAACGCCTTGAGGAAGAGAACTATTTCTTTAAAATGTCGACGTACCAGACGTGGCTGATCGAATATATTCAAAAGAATCCCGAATTTATCCGTCCCGAGATCCGCAGGAATGAAGTGCTCGGATTTTTGAAAGAGCCGCTGGAGGATCTTTGTATCACGCGTCCCAAGGCGCGTCTGACCTGGGGAATTGAGTATCCCGGATCGCCGGACCATGTTGTCTATGTTTGGTTCGACGCGCTCTTAAACTATATCAGCGCCGCATCGTACCTTGAGGATGAGAAAAAGTTCAAATCCCTTTGGCCGGCCGACCTTCAACTCCTCGGGAAGGACATTTTGCGGCAGCATGCGGTGTTTTGGCCGATCATGCTCAAGGCCAGCGGGATCGAGATGCCCAAGCTCGTTTTCGCGCACGGTTGGTGGCGGATCGGCGGCGCGAAGATGTCGAAATCGCTCGGTAACATCGTGGATCCGATCGAGATCGTCGCGAAATACGGCAGCGATGTCCTCCGCTATTTTTTGCTGCGGGAAGTGACGCTCGGCCTTGACGGCACGTATTCCGAAGATCTTCTGATCGAGCGTTACTCAAGCGATCTTGCGAATGACCTCGGGAACCTTTGGCACCGGACGGCATCGATGATCGAAAAATATTTTGAAGGCAAAGTCCCGGAGGGCGATGCGCGAAAACGTTTTTATGATCCTGCGGGGCTCTGGAAAGACGTTTCTGCCGCGGTGCTGGGGTATGATCCCCGTGAGGCGTTGGCGAAGATCTGGGCCGTGATCGTGCGGGCCAACCAGTTCGTCGAGGAGAATAAGCCGTGGGCGCTTGCCAAGGATTCTGCAAAAAAACAGGATCTCGCGGACGTACTTTTTAACCTGGCCGACAGTGTGGCCCATGTCGGGATCCTCCTGCAGGCTTTTATGCCGGATACGGCGAAGAAGATCCTCGGTCGTCTGAAGGTTGCGGCGCCTGGCAAGGTCTGCAACGACGCGGAGTTTGGCAAGCCACTCGCGATTTCCGGGACCGTGATCGAAAAAGGAGAGCCGCTTTTTCCGCGTCTTGACGAGAAGACGTCATGAGTCTGATGGGGCTTACTGACACCCACCTCCACCTTCATTTTCCCCAGTACGACGCCGATCGTGATGAGGTTGTCCGTCGTGCGATCCATGCGGGTTTTCGCTTTCTCGTGAATATCGGCACCGATCTTGAAGATTCCCGTAAGGCGATTGCGGTCGCTGAAAAATATCCCGAGGTTTACGCTGCGGTCGGTTATCACCCGAATGAGACCCAAACGGCGAGCGATGCGGACCTTGCGGAAGTCGAAAGATTGCTGGCGCATCCGAAGGTTGTCGCGGTCGGGGAAGTGGGGCTCGATTATTTTCATGATCACTCGCCGCGAGATGTTCAGGAAAAACTCCTCCGCGTTTTTCTGGGCTGGTACGTCAAACACAACAAGCCTGTTATTATCCATTGCCGTGACGCCTATGACGATTTGCGGCGCGTTCTCTTGGAAGAGGTCCGTTCTCCTTTCCGGGGAGTCCTCCACTGTTTTTCTTCGACGGCTGAAGTCATGAAACAGTATCTGGATCTCGGTTTTTACATTGCCTTTGGGGGAGCGCTGACCTATAAAAAGAATGACGCGTTGCGGGACGCTTGCCGGGTCTGTCCCAAGGACCGGCTGGTCCTCGAAACCGACGCGCCTTATCTCGCACCGCAATCCCGGCGGGGCCAGCGGAACGAACCCATTTATATGTCCGAGACCGCGGAATGCGCGGCCGGGCTTCACGGGATGAGTGCCGGGGCAATGGCGGAGCTTACAACGACGAACGCGGGGAGACTTTTCGGGTTATGATCAAAGAGATCCACGCTTTTTTCAAAAGAGAGCCGCGCTATTTTTGGCTTTTTCTGCTGGTTCTCGCGTTCTATGCTTTTCTTTATTTGGGGCCCAGGCCGGCCCGAGAGGGCGAGACGCATGCTCCCGCCCGAAAGGCGACCTCGTTGCGGGAGGCCGAAAAAAAATGGAACGGCAGGATGGACCGGGAAAGCGCATTCAAGGAGTTCGCATCGCGCGAGCCGGTGTTAGCAGCGCTTTTTGAGATTATGACGCTTTTGATCATCCTGGGACTGCTCGCGGGGGGCGTTTTCGACGTGATCTTCCTGACGAAGCCCGCGTTGCGCGCCCAATTGACGGTTGGGACGGATCCTCCGCCGGTCCCGCAGGCGTGGCCGTTCTCCATGTTGTTCAAGGTCGTGATCCTTTTTGTTGTTTGGGGGATCCTGCTGAGCCTCGGGATGGGCATCGTCCAGGCCCTTTCTCCGAAGTGGCCGACGGACAATTTTTTCATGATTTTTCACACGCTGATCCTTAACCTGATCTGTCTGTATTTTATGGTCCGCTTTCTGAAGCAGGCCGGAAGCCATTGGCGGGACCTCGGATTTCATTTGCCGGCCAAAGGAGTGCTTCGGGAGATCGGACTCGGGATTGCAGGCTATATGGGGGTTCTGCCGCTTTTTGCACTTGTGGTGGCAGTATTGCTGGTCGTTGCCGGGATCTTCCACTATGAGCCGCCGCAGCACCCGCTCGTCAGCGTTTTTCTCGAAGAGGAAAAGCGCGCGCCGTTTCTGTTCGTGGTATCGATCTTTTTAGGCGCCGTTGCCGGTCCGGTCCTCGAAGAGGTCTTTTTCCGCGGGTTCTGCTATCCTATCCTGCGGAACAAATGGGGGAAGGTTTGGGCGATGGCCCTCAGCGCGGCGTTCTTTGCGGGGATCCATTATTCAGGGTTCGTGTTCTGGCCGATCTTTGTGCTCGGGATGGCGCTGGCGGTTGTTTATGAGAAACGGCGTTCGCTTGTCGCCTGCATTGCCCTGCACGTTACGCATAATACATTTTTTATTGCGTATTTTTTTCTGGTAAAACACATTCTCGGGGAAAACGCGTTCTAAGAACGATTCCGGATCTTTAATCAATTGATGAGGGTATCATGAAAACACCGAAAGTCCCTTTTGCACCGCTTTATTTCAAGAATGAAACGCTGTATCTTCTGGATCAGCGGAAGCTGCCCACGCGTGAGGTGTGGGTTCCGTGCCGGACTTCCGTGGCCGTTTGGCGGGCGATTCGCACAATGGTTGTGCGGGGGGCTCCCGCGATCGGTGTGACGGCCGGTTACGGGCTTTATCTCGGCGTCCGGAAATTTCGCGGGACGCCGGCGGGATTTCAGAAAAAGCTTTTCGCGGAAGCCCGCTATCTGGATTCCTCGAGGCCAACGGCGCGCAATCTTGCGTATGCCCTTGAGCGGATTCTGAATAAGGTGTCGCTTCACCAGGCCAAGCATGTGGAGCATTTAAAAAAGATGATCCTAGAAGAGGCGGTCCGGATCCATTTGGATGATGTCCTTATTTGCCGGAGGATCGGGCGGTTTGGCGCAGGGCTTTTTAAAAGAGGTTCTAGGATCCTTACGCATTGCAATGCGGGCGGTTTGGCGACTTCCGGGTACGGGACGGCGCTTGCGGTCTTTTACGCGCTGAAAGAAAAGAGGATCCCGTTTTCGGTCTATGTGGATGAAACGCGGCCGCTTTTGCAGGGGGCGCGGCTCACGGCGTGGGAGCTTATGAAAAGCAAGATCCCGTGTACGTTGATCTGCGACAATATGGCGGCGAGCCTGATGCGGGCGGGGAAGATCGACGGTGTTGTGGTGGGCGCGGACCGGATCGCGATGAACGGCGATACGGCCAATAAGATCGGTACCTACGGGGTAGCGGTGCTCGCGCATCATCACGGGATCCCGCTCTATATCGCGGCGCCGAGCACGACGTTCGATCTGAAGGCGAAGACCGGTAAGGATATTCCGATCGAGGAGCGGCCGTCGCATGAGATCTCGCATGTCCAGGGTAAGCAGCTCGCCCCGACGAATATGAAAACGTTCAACCCCTCATTCGATGTGACGCCGCATGCCCTGATCCGGGGCATTGTCACGGAGGCTGGTGTTTTAAAGGCGCCGTTCAACCGTTCGATCCGGAAGGTTGCGGTATTGCTTAAGGGAAAATAATGAACGAATTTTCTTTTATTGAATATCTGAAGCGCCAGGTGCCCCGGGTCAAGCATGTCCCGGTGGGGATCGGGGATGATGCCGCTGTAATTGATGTTTCGGCGGGGAAAAGACTTGTCGTCTCCACGGACGCGATCGTTGAGGGGGTGGATTTCACAATCCATCAAGGTGCCAAACACCCAAGGGCGCCTGGCACCTTGATGAGCCCCGGGCAGATCGGGCGGAAGGCGCTCGCGATTAATTTGAGTGATATGGCAGCGATGGGGGCGAAGCCTGTTGCGTTCGTGATTACCGTCGGTAAACCCGCCTATATCTCAACCGCGTGGCTGAAACATTTCTACGGGGGATTGTTGAAGCTTGCAAGACGGTACGATGTTGCCTGTGCCGGCGGGGATTTCTCTTCGGCAAAAGAGATGTTCGCCAGCGTGACGATCCTTGGGGAGGTTTTGCCGCGTCATTGTGTAACGCGCTCCGGCGCTATGGCAGGAGATTGGATCGCCGTGACCGGTGCTCTGGGCGGTTCGATTTTGAGGCACCATCACGACTTCTCGCCTCGGGTTTGTGAGGGGCTTTTTTTGGCGCATCATATCACACCGACGGCGATGATCGATGTCTCGGACGGTTTCGTTCAAGACCTCAGCCATATCCTCAAGGCTTCCGGAGTCGGCGCTGTGTTGGAACTCGAGGGTATTCCCGTCTCGTCTGATGCAAAAAGAATGGCCAAGGGGGATCGAGACAAAGCTTTGGCCATGGCTTTGAGTGACGGGGAAGATTTTGAGCTCTTGTTCACGGTCCCGCCGTGGCGAAAAGTGATGCTTGAGAAGCTCTGGAAGAAAGAGTTTCCGAAAGTTCGTTTGTCATGGGTCGGAAAGATCCGTGGGAAGACGCCCGTGGTCACTTGGCAGAGGAACGGAAAAAATATTCCGAAGCCTAAACTTTATCACAAAGGGTTCTCGCATTTTTGATATGAAAAAACGCACCTTTTTTACGTCGTCGGCGAAGGAAACGATCGAATTCGCAAAGAAATTCGCGAAGACCGTAAAGCCCGGGACAGTGTTCTGTCTTGAGGGGCAGCTTGGCAGCGGTAAGACGACTTTTGTGAAAGGGCTCGCGGAAGGCTTGGGGATGAAACGACCGGAACAGGTGAAGAGTCCGACGTTTGTCCTGATGCATGTTTATAAGGCCAAAGTTTCGCTCTATCATTTTGACTGCTACCGGCTCGATTCTGTCGAAGAACTCGAGGAGATCGGCCTCGATGATTTTGTCAATGACCCGAACGCGATTTCCTGCGTCGAATGGGCTGAAAAGGCAAAAAATCTCCTCCCTTCGACCTCCCGTCATATTTCCTTCGAAATTCTCGGTCCCACCAAACGGCGCATCTCTATCTCCTGACCGATCGTCTCGGGCGTTGTTGTACGGTTATAAATGTTGCAAATAAAGCAATATAAATATATAAATAATATATTGACAAGCGTACTCTCCTCTATACAATGGCGACATGATCAAAAGTGTAAAGGACTGGCCGTTGAATGAGCGGCCGAGGGAAAAATTGCTGCAAAAGGGGCCGGAAACCCTCTCCGATGCCGAACTTCTTGCCGTGGTCTTTGGCCATGGAATGCGTGGGAAGGACGTGGTCAGTTTTTCGCGAGAACTCTTGCTTCAGTTCGGAGGGTTGCGCGGACTTCTGAGTCAGAACCCGGCGGGATTCGGCAGGATCAAAGGCCTGGGGCAGGCCAAGATCGCCATGCTTTATTCCCTGAGGGAGATCGGGCTGAGGCACCTTCGTGAGAAAATCACCGGGCAGAATTTTGTCCGGAGTCCGCAGGCCGTGACGGATTATCTTTCAGCGGCACTTCGCGACCAGAAGCGGGAAATTTTCAAGGTCCTCTTTCTTGATAAGGCGCTTCGCATTCTCGGGGAACGGGATCTTTTTTACGGAACGATCGATGAAGCGGCGGTGCATCCTCGGGAGATCGTTAAAGCAGCACTGGAATGCCACGCGTCAAATCTTGTTCTAGTCCACAACCATCCGTCCGGAAAGATCGAGCCCAGCCGGGAAGACTATGAGATCACGCAAAAGATCAAGGCCGCCTGCCAGACGGTTTCGATCCGCATTCTCGATCACATCATCGTCGGTGAGAATCAGTACTTCAGTTTTTCCGAGCGTAATTCGCTATAAAAAAGGATCCGGTCCCTTTATTGGAGGCAGGTGAGGAAGGCGGAAATATCGGTCAGATCGTCGAGGATATGATCCGGCGGGTTGGGTTTGAAATGTTTCCGGGTTCTTCCGTTGGTGAGGACGGCGATGCTGCGGAGGCCGGCTTTTTGGGCGGCGGCGATGTCGTATTCGGTGTCGCCGATTACGAAGATCCTGTTTTTATCAAACCGGTGTCCGGCAAGTTCTTCCGAATAGGTGACGGCGGCCTGAAGGATCTTGACGCGTTCCCGGGCGTCATTGCCGAAGCCTCCGGTCCGGAAATAATGGTCGATCCCGCCACGCTTGAGCTTCATCCATCCCGCCCCTTCAAAATTTCCAGTCGCGAGCGAAAGGAAAAACTTTGGGTCTCGTGAAAGATGTTCCAGGATCTCGATGACCCCGGGCATGAGCTCGAACCGTGGGGATTCGAGGATCCGGCCCTCAAAGATTTCCTCATAGCGTTCCATGAGAAGGTCGAATTCGCCGGGAGTGAGGAGCCGCCCGAGTTCTCTTTGGGCGACTTCATCGAAGATCGCCGGATCCGTTTTTCCGTGCGGGTCGAGGGCTTTCCAGGCGTTTGGAATCTCGAAGACCTCTTCGAAAGCTTCCTCAAATGCAACTTTCCCCGCGCCACCGGTCAGGAGAAGTGTTCCGTCGATATCAAATAGGAGAAGGGTCTTTTCCATGGAACGGGATTTTACCATAAGATGCTTTTAAATTTATGCTATATTACCGTCCATGTTTTTGCTCGAGTTCATGAAAGTCGACAGGGCGACCCCGGGTTCAGTTTCGTTGAAATTGGCAGGCGTTGGGACCGTTTTATGACAAAAAAACAAAGTTGGCTTTCACTGGCAGTCGTTTTTGGCTCGGTTTATTTTTTTTCCCTGAACGGCCTCGGATCATTGCCCGCGTTGGCCGTTAACTATCTTCTCAAGGATAAGGCCGGTTTGACCCCTGAAAAGATGGCCTATTTTCAGGCGGTCACGCTGATTGCCTGGGTGATCAAACCTTTTTGGGGGCTTATCTCGGATCTTTTCCCGATCTTCGGTTCAAGGCGCAGGTCCTATCTCATCCTTACTTCGGTCGTTGCCGGCGCGGCTTGGCTTGTCCTAGCTTTTTTGCCGGATCTCGGCGCCGCCTCGCTTCTTTTGATGCTCATGACGCTGATCTATATGGCGTATGCGTTCCAGGACGTGGTGACCGACGGCCTGATGGTTGAATCCGGGCAGGCGCTTGACCGGACCGGACAGTTTCAATCGATCCAATGGTCCGCGGTCTATGCAGCCATGATCGTTACCGCATTTGCCGGGGGGTATGTCGCGGAGCTTGCCCAAAAAGGGGCGATGTCTTACCGGAGTATTTTTGCGATCACGGCCGCGTTTCCGGCGCTGACGGCCATGATCGTCTTTTTCATGGTCCGGGAGCCCGCGCAGGCGCACCTGGAAAGAGCGGCGGAAACCGGTCTTCGGGATGTTTTTCGCCACAAAGGGATCTGGGTCCTCTCGGCTTTCCTTTTTTTATGGAATTTCTCTCCTTCTTTTGGGGCCCCGTTTTTTTATTACACGGTGGATACACTGAAGTTTTCGGCGTCCTTCCTCGGGATCCTTCAGGCGGTCACGAGTGCCGGGGCTCTGGTGGGGAGTGTTTTCTACGGTCTTTTGTTTGCGAAATTTCCGGTCCGGAAGTTTTTGCTGATCGCCGTTATGGCCGGGGTGGTCTCGACCCTCTCCTATTTTATTTATTTTGCTCCGTGGCTGGTCCATCACGCGTCAGTTCTCAAAACCCTCGCGCTTGTGATGAATTTTCTTCTCGGGACCGCCAGCGCCGTGATCTTCCTGGCGCTTCTCAATCTGGCCGCCCGGTGTTCGCCGCAGTATGCGGGGGGTACGGTTTTTGCCCTTCTGATGTCTTTTTATAATTTTGGCCAGATGGGGTCGAGTGCTTTCGGCGGGTTTCTGTTCCCGAGGATCGGCCTCGAACCGTTGATTTTTCTCTCGGCGGGTTTCTCACTTCTGGCGCTTTTCCTGATCCCGTACCTTCCGGTTCCTAAAACAGATCCGGCGGAAGGGCTTGAAGGAGGGCGATCGTGACCGCGCAAGGATCTCTTTTTGAAATGCCCAAGCAGGGCGGGTTTGTTCCGGACATGACTGATCCCGAACAACGGCGCAGAAAGATCTTCCGGGGGATGCTTCAGCTGGTCTGGATCCTGATTCTGGCGGCGCTTGTCTGGAAGGCGTACGATTTTTTTTGGGCCCGTCATCGGTATTTGATCACGGCCTATTGCGACTGTCCGATCTGTATCAATGTTGAGGATTTTCGCGACGGGAAGTTTGCAAGCGGACATCAGGTCTATTGGGGCGGTGTTGCCGCGGATAAGGCGGTCCCTTTCGGTTCCGATGTGGAGCTTGTTCCAGCCATGCCGGGCGATTGGCTCGCGGTACGTAACTTAATGGACAATCGCCGGCATTTTACCGTGGAGGATCGTGGCGGAAAGATCCACGGCCGGCACCTGGATGTTTTCTTTCCCCAGTCGCGTGGCGGCCACCAAGCTGCCTTGCGATGGGGTGTGCGGCGCATGCGCGTCAGGATTGACGGCCGCTTGATGGATTGAGTTCTTACGGCTGGTCGTAAGGGCCCGATTCTGCTCCAGGTCGGTCATTTGGACGCAAATCCTTAACCGGTCTGGGGTTGGCTAAAAGCGCTTTTAGGTTCACGGGGATTTGGGTATACTAGCACCTCAAATTTATTCAGTTTGTCCAGGAGCAGCTCTTGACCCAGACCGATCCGCCAAGCCTTGACGCTCAGGTAAAACTTACGCCCATGATGGAGCAGTACCGTGCCATCAAGAAGAGCCTGCCCGCCGCGACGATCCTTTTTTTCCGCCTCGGGGATTTCTACGAAATGTTCTTTGAAGACGCGGTGCGCGCGTCTGACATCCTCAACATTACCTTGACCGGCCGCGAAGGCGGTGAAGCCGGTCGCGTTCCGATGTGCGGTTTTCCCCACCATGCTTTCCAGGGATATGTCCGGACGATCCTGGACTGCAATCTCAAGGTCGCGATTTGCGAACAGATGGGGGATCCGGCGCAGGCGAAGGGCCTTGTGGACCGGAAGGTCACCCGCATTATTACGCCCGCGACCTATCTCGATGACGAAACACCGGCCCAGAACCTTCAGTATATGGTCTCGATCCTGGCGGGCAAAGATTCCGCGGTGCTGGCTTATCTCGAGCTGAGTACCGGAGAATTCTATGTGCGCGAGATTACGCTTGACCGGTTGTTGGATGAACTGACGCTCCTGTGGCCGCGCGAAGTGGTGATCCCGAAGACGCTTGCCAAAAGGGAAGACCTCACGAATTTCGTTAAAGAAAATTTGAAAGCCGCGCTTACGGTCTATGAAGACTGGATCTTCGAGTATGACGATTCGATGCGGCTTCTGATGGAAAACTTCAAGCTTGGGTCCGCGCAGGGTATCCCGTTCCACGACCATCCTCTCGCGGTTGGAGCCTCCGGCGCGCTCCTGTATTATCTCAAGGACCATTTTCACAGCGCGATCGACCATGTGCGGGTGCCGCGGCTTTTTAACGCGAGCCAGTTCATGGTCCTTGACCGGCAGGCCCAGCGCAGTCTGGAGCTGACCGCGTCACAAAGCGGCCGCAAGGATTACGGAACGCTTCTTTCGGTGATCGATCGTACGATGACGGCGATGGGCTCTCGTATTCTCTATCACTGGCTTACGCATCCGCTTTTGGATGTCCATGAGGTCGGGAAACGGCAGGACGCCGTTGCCGAACTTATCCGGGAGCTTCACCACGCGGAAGGGCTCGGAAGACTTCTCAAAGGTGTCAAGGACATGGAACGCACGCTGAGCCGCCTCAATTACGGCGTGGCGAATGCGAGAGACCTGGTGAATCTGAAAGCGTTTCTGGATCGTGTGCCGGAGATCCGGAACATTCTTGCCACGTTTGATAATGAATTGGTTCGCGAGTTGCAAAAGCAGGTTCAGCCGTTCCCGCGTCTAAGCGAGTTGATC
>Ga0116170_10000032_pt1 | contig 121970 bp, 120 predicted proteins | sample AD_JPNHW1_MetaG_FD_89797 | JGI IMG/M metagenome (GOLD analysis project Ga0116170, IMG submission 89797) | Active sludge microbial communities of municipal wastewater-treating anaerobic digesters from Japan - AD_JPNHW1_MetaG | ecosystem: Engineered > Bioreactor > Anaerobic > Digestate | place... | reverse complement strand
TGGAAGCCAACACTATATCTATTGCATATTTAAGTGCGCCCAGCAGGAGTTGAACCTGCAACATCCAGCTCCGAAGGCTAGCGCTCTATCCAGTTGAGCTATGGGCGCAAATTTAAAACACTTGCCATAGACATTGACCCCGATGCCTTTACGTTCGATGATTTCTTGAACACCAATACAACATATCTGGTGAAATCCCGTTTATCGGGACTCAAAATCATCTCACAGGCCCGGGGTTAATTCGCCCAAACAATTTACGTTCACTCGCTTACGCTCGTTCCGTAAATTGGGGGCTCATTAAAGCTATGGGCGCAAATTTAAAACACTTGCCATAGACATTGGCCCCGATGCCTTTACGTTCGATGATTTCTTGAACACCAATACAACATATCTGGTGAAATCCCGTTTATCGGGACTCAAAATCATCTCACAGGCCCGGGGTTAATTCGCGGACGGCCTTTGGCCTATGGTTTACGTCGTCTTTGACTCCATAAACCATCCGCTCATTAAAGCTATGGGCGCAAATTTAAAACACTTCGGTATTTGGTCCTAAAATTTCGCGGATTTCCTGAAGCCGCTTTGTTTCAGGAGCACGTACATCCGGCTCGCTTGTGGCGCGTACCGGCGTATTGATCTGGACCTTATCCGGTTTAATGCGATTAATCACTTCTTTTAAAGCGCGGGCATGCTCCAGATTATCATTAACCCCCCGCACGAACATCACCTCAAGCCATATTTTACCGCTAAATTCTTTCCGTAACTCGACTAACCCCTGAATCACATCCGCCAGCTTAACTGCCGGATGCGGACGGTCAATCCTCTGAAAAATATCGTCTGTCGCAGCATCAAGTGAAGGAACAATCACGCTTGCCTGACATAACGCTTCACGCACAGCAGGATCAAAAACCAACGAAGCATTGGTAATAACGCAAACAGGAATATCCGTTATTTTTTTGATCTGCGCGATAAGATTGCCGAAAGCACTGTTCAGCGTCGGCTCTCCGGATCCGGAGAACGTTATAAAATCCAATCGCTCCGCTTCTTTTTTGTGCGCGGCAAGCCAACGCGACAATTCATCGGCGATTTCAGCAACCGGAACGTATTCTTTCCGCTGGGAAACTGTCTGTACGGTTTTGCCCAGTTGGCAGTAGAGACAATCAAAGTTACAAATCTTATACGGGGTTAAACTTAAACCTAACGAATATCCCAGACGCCGCGACTTCAGTGGCCCATAAACATGTTTCATGGGAAAAGAAAATCCCCCATCCTTTTAAGAAAATGGAAAACCTAAAAAGATGGGGGAGAAACCTCCTACTTAATGTCTATAACACAATTCTGGGTACCAAGCGGATTCCAAACGCACGACGTGCATTTCGGATCATTGACCCAGTTGCCATCAACAAAAAACTTATATTCGTATCTGCCCGGTTTCAGGGAAAGCTTTATTTTCCAGTTCCCTTGGGAATCTTTCTTGGCAGAATCCTCTTTCGTACTCCAACTGTTAAAACTACCCGCCAAACACACCTTCTTAGCTTGCGGCGCGTATAACTTAAACTCAACGGGTTTTGACTTCACTATTTTTGCAATAACCATAGTGCCCCTCCTTTTGGTACTATTTATAACTCGCCAATGGCAGCCTGTCAAGAACTTTATACCGCAACTATAGCAATGCCAGCTTTTTGCGCTAATTTAACGCTTGCTTCCCGGTCGATAAAGAGCGTCTTCTTCGCTTCAATGGCAAGACACGACGCATGAGCCGCACGCAACGCGCGAACAGTATTCAAGCCAACCACCGGCACATCAAAACGCATATCCTGCTTAGGCTTACTGACTTTGACAAGGGTAAAACCGCCGCGGCTGATCGAGCCGGCACGCCGAATCAAATTATCAGTTCCTTCAAGAGCTTCAACAGCCACAACAGATTTATTTTTTACCGCAACAGTCTGCCCTATATCCAAAAGCCCGATTTCCTTGGCAAGATCAAACCCGAAATATATATCTTCCCATTCTTTGAATGTCGGCTCGCGGTCGGTCAATGACCCTTTATTCGGCAAGTACGCATTCATGTAGGTGGTTGAATCAATGACAGAAAAACCAGCTTCTTCCAAACGCCGTGAAATCTCACCAAAGATCGTATCGGCTTTCTTGTTTTCGATCCCGTCCAAAAGCTCGCGCAACAACGGATCTTCCTGCACCTCTTTGCTGAAAAGCCGGTATGGACTGATTTGACCTGCCATAACGATTTTTACCACTCCCTCTTCTTTAAAAATGTCAAAGAGCCGGCTGAATTCGCGGAGACCAAGCCAATAAATTTTGTCGACGTATTTTTTAAGGGATGGTGTCGTGTCGCCTTTTATGGCAACAGCAATAACAGACACGCCGTGCGCCTTGGCGGCCTGCGTAAAAAGGATGGGAAACCTTCGGTTACCGGCAATAACACCGATTTTTTCCATACGAATATTATTCTGACCTGCAGGAACGGCTAACCCCGCGCTCGCTTTTCTTAATGAAATCGATAAGGAACGCAACCTCGGGGCAGCGTTGCGGTAATTTTTCTAAATCAAGCGCCCCTTGACGGATAGAATGTCCGGAATTAAATATGACTTTGTAGGCGTGGTTAAGTTCCTGAATACATTCACGGGCAACCTGATGACGGCGTAAACCAACCAGGTTCAAACCATAGACGCGCGCCGGATGCCCGTCGCAGGTGGAATAGGGAGGAATATCCTGCACGACCTTCGAACACCCGCCGATAATAGAAAGCTTTCCAATCCGCACAAATTGATGAATAGCGACCAACCCGCCGATAACAGCCCTGTCCTGGATCGTTACGTGTCCCGCAAGGGTCGAATTATTGGCGAACACGCAATTATTACCAACCGTACAATCATGGGCGACATGCGAATACGCCATCATAAGATTACCGTCACCGACAACTGTTCTTGAACCTTCCGTAGTCCCCGGATTCAACGTGCAGTACTCGCGGATAATATTATTATTGCCGATAACCAGATATGTCGTCTCGTCTTTAAACTTAAGATCCTGAGGCCTGGTGCCAACGACAGCGCCGCTAAAGATCTCGCAATTTTCGCCGATAGTCGTTCGCCCGTCAACAACGCAATGAGCGCCGATCTTGGTACCCGCGCCGATCTCCACGTGACCGCCGATAACCGCGTACGGACCTACTTCAACGTCTTTCCCGAGTTTTGCTTCCTTAGCAACGATCGCCGTTTTGTGTATACTCATCGATGGCCTCTTACTCAACGATTGCAAACATTAAATCTGCTTCACAAACCACTTTTCCGTTAACCTTGGCAACTCCCCGGACTTCGCCGGTCTTCTTCTTTAAGCGGCCTGCCTCGACCTCAAAAACAAGCTGGTCGCCGGGGACAACAAAACTTCTGAATTTAATATTATTAATGGTCATGAATACGGCAAATTTTCCGCGGTTCTCGGGAGCAGCCAGCATCATAACCCCGCCAACCTGCGCCATTGCTTCAACCATTAAAACGCCGGGCATTACCGGCTTGGTCGGAAAATGCCCTTTAAAGAAATAATCATTAATTGTCAGGTTCTTAATACCAACCGCGTGCTTGCCGACTTCCATGGAAATGATCCTGTCGACAAAAAGAAACGGTTCGCGATGCGGAAGTATTTTTTTGATCCCTTCAATATCAAGTTCGCCGTTAGGGCCGAGTTCAACGGGAGACGATATCAAATGATGAAGTTTTTTAAGAAGCTTCAAGTTAAGGCCGTGGCCGCTCCTCAGGGCAATCACATGGCCTTTAATGGGCATCCCTAAGACATACAAATCACCCATCAGATCCAAAACTTTATGTCTAACAAATTCATCGGGGAATCGGAGTTTATTTTTTATAACCCCGTCAATCCCCACGACAAGCGTATTATCATAATTGGCGCCGCAACCAAGCCCCTTACTTTTCAATATTTCCGCTTCCGACTCAAGACAAAATGTACGGGCTGAAGCCAATTCTTTCTTAAAAGACTCGGCTGAAACTGTAACGCCCAAAAACTGCGACTTAAGCATAGGGTGATCGTAATCAAGCGTATAAGAAATTTTAAAATCAGAACACGGAAGGATCATGATCGAAGCATTGCCTTCCTCGACGCACAGCGGCTCTTTGATTTCAAGGACTTTGCGTTCTTTATCAAGTTCCTTAATGCCGGCGTGTATCAAAGCCTGCAGATAATTCTGGCTGCTGCCGTCAAGCCCGGGCGCTTCCTGGTTATCGATCTCGATAATAATATTATCAATGCCAAGACCGGAAAGCGCGGCAAGCATATGCTCAATCGTGTGGATCTCGTAAAACCCTTCCTTGCCGATAGACGTACGCCTGCCGGTTATACTTTTACTCAAAAGAAGGTCAACGGAGAGTTTTTCAGACGGCCGCTCCGCTATATCCGTACGCACAAAAATTATACCCGTATCTACGGCAGCGGGTTTAAAAGTAACGGTTGTTTTACTTGCGGTATGAAGCCCGATACCGCTGACACTGATTTCTTTTTCTATTGTCTTTTGTTTATCCATCTCTATAAAGTTTGTTTTTTCAGACGTGCCTCAAGTTCCTCAATTTTTTTAGTAAGTTCTTTAACCTTGTCATATAAACGCGGCAAGTTTTGCACGCAGGCGTTTACTTTAATCGCTGCCGCGTGAGGACGCGCAGGATACCCTGAAACCATGGTATTGGCAGGCACTGATTTTGTAACCCCACCCTGCGCGGCAACAATCGCATTATCTCCCACCGTAATGTGCCCTACAAGCCCCGCCTGTCCTGCAAGAACAACATGGTTGCCGATAATCGTGCTCCCCGAAATACCGGCCTGAGCCACGATAAGGGAATTCTCCCCGATAATAACGTTGTGAGCAATCTGTACCAAGTTATCGATCTTCGTGCCTTTACCGATGACCGTTTTGTCAAAACGCGCCCGGTCAATCGTAACATTGGCACCGATTTCCACGTCATCGCAGATTTCAACAATACCAATCTGCGGGATCTTCTGGTGCACGCCCTGCACGTTGGCAAAACCAAAGCCGTCAGCGCCTATCACCGTACCGCTATGAACGATCACGCGGTCGCCGATACTGCAACGCTCACGTATGGAAACATTCGGATAAATCAAACAGTCTTTACCGATAACCGTTTCGTGCCCGACAAACGTCCCCGCATAAATAACCGTATTATCACCCAAACGGGCATTCTCTTCAATCACGGCATGGGCGCCGACCGCAACATTACGGCCCACTTTCGCTGTCGAAGCAATTACTGCTGACGGATGAATACCCGTGGGATGCCTGGTTTGGGACGGCATGAGCAAAGCAATCATCTGAGCAAAGGCGTAGGAAGGATTCTCCGTACGGATAATCGGCTTTGCGGCGCTTGTTACCTCGCGGGATGTAATAATTGCGGAGGCCAACGTCTTGTCAACTAACGGCAAGTACTTGGGATTGGCAATAAACGTAATATCCCCTGCTTTTGCTTCTTTAATACCACTGACACCGGTAATAACAACAGAGGCGTCCCCCACGACTTCCCCGTGCAATAACTGGGCAATTTCCTGAACCGTTTTTCGCATGAAACTCCTGAAACGTTACTTCTTTGCGGCAGAAGCGGCGGCTGCGGGCTTAGCACCCTTGTTCAATATTGCCATGACCTGATCGGTAATCTCATACTGTTTATCCTGATATACCAGAACCCTGTCATTAAAGACTAATGTATAGCCTTCTTTTTGAGCATACTGTTTAACCGCTTCCTCAATGTCCTTGAGGATTTCTTTCATCTTCTCGTCCTGCTCTTTACGCAAATCAGTCTGTTTTTGTCTGTCAAATTCCTGCAAATCCTTGATATTCTTTTCCAAATCGCCTTTTTTTGCCACTTTCTCTTTTTCACTCAAAACGTTCATCTGTTCCTGAAACTTCTTGATATCCGCAACTTTCTTATCACGTTCTGACGTATACAACTGTTCCTTATCGCTTAAAACTTTATCGTAGTCTTTGGTTTTTCCGTATTCGCTGAAAATCCTGCTTAAGTCAACATATCCCAACTTATCGGCAGCCTGCGCCGCACCGAACCAAATTCCCACACCAAATAATGCCGCTACAAACAAAACTGTCGCTTTCTTCATTTCTACTTTCCTCCTTATTAGGTATTAGAACCCATGGCTCATGCTAAAATGCACTTTGCCGCTTCCGACTGAATCTTCACCGGCTTCTTTATTAAGCGGAATACCGTAATCAAGCATCAACGGCCCGATCGGTGTTTTAATCCGGACACCGAGTCCGAAACCACTCTTCCATCCGCCAGCATTCATAACATCAAATGCATTCTTTGAAGAACCGATATCACCCAATTTGTCCCAGACGTTACCAACATCATAAAACGCCGCAACTTTCAAGAAACTTAATATCGGATAGGTATATTCAATGTTACCAATCGCCATCGATTCACCGCCCAAGGGATCGCGCGAAGCAGGGTCAACCGGGCCAACTTTACGTTCATGGTATCCTCGCACCGTACCGCTGCCGCCGGCAAAAAATTTCTCATAGATAGGAACGTATTGAGAATCCCCGTACGCCTTTACCAAACCGACCCGGCCGCGAATTTCAAGCACTGAATTACGCCACATCGGAAAATAATGCGAATATCGTGTCATATATTTGCCGAAATCTTTATCTCCGCCAAACGGGCCGCCGGCAACCTGGAAACTATTGGCGAATAAATCGCCTTTCTTAACATCGTAAACATTATCGCGTGTATCAAAATCAGCGGCAAACTCAACGCTGCTGACATTATTTGTTCCTTCTTCTTTCTTCAAATCGCTGGTGGCCTCATCGGATATATTGGTAATTTTAATATTATCGAACCGGTACGTCACCGTGCCCCGGATATACTCGGTGAGATCTTTCCCTAGATGGATATCGGCACCGGTAACTTTTTCGTCATACCCGTACCCGACATCGGTTTCACGATCATGCTTACGCATATATCCGTCAAAACCAAACGCGACGGGGTAATCAAACATCCACGGCTCGGTAAAGCTCAGTTCATTTGACGAAGTCGTTGAACCGAATGAAGCGCGCAACCGCAGATCCTGGCCGGCACCGGTAAAATACGGGAAGTTTCTCCAATCAAAGTTCTTCTGTTCTACTTCGACGAACCCGACCAGTTTGTCAACGGTGCTGTAACCGCCGCCGAAACTGAATGTCCCGGTCTTTGATTCCTTAACCTCGACAACCAGGTCTTTCTGATTCGGTGTCTGCGTATCCTCGGTATCATAGCTGACTTCCTCAAAAAATCCCAGGTTCTGAAGACGTTCCTTGCTGCGTTTCAATTTATCGCCGTCAAAACGGTCACCCGGCCTGATACGAAGTTCACGGCGCACAACCTTATCGCGGGTTTTAACATTCCCGCGGATTTTAATCTTATTCACGTAGGCAACGTCGTTTTCCCGGATATCGTATGAAATATCGATACGCCCGGTTAACGCGTTTAACGCCGTTGATTCCTGCACCTGGGCGGAAATATACCCGCGGTCAAAATAAAGACCCTGCACCGCAGCAATATCCTGTTTCATTGACTCCTGGCTAAAAACTTTTCCCGGTGTACAAAGCTGTAATTTCGACATAACCTGTTTTTCGCTGATATCTTTATTCCCTTTCAGCGTTACATCTCCGACTAAATATTTCTTCCCTTCCACGATCGTAACCGTTATATAGTGAAACGGTTTCTTCGGATCCTTGGTGACCGTATAGGTAACTTCGGCATCCGTATACCCTTCGTGATTATAAAAAGACTTGATCCTCTCGGCATCTTCCTTCAGGACATCTTCTTTCAAGACGCCGGCGTTAAAAAGCCATCCCTGTTTCGTTTTCATAACCTTCAAAATACGCTGCGCCGGAAATGACGTATTGCCTTCAACCGTAATTTTCTTAATAGAAAACCGTTTCCCTTCATTTACCGTAAAAATAATCTTCGCCTTGTTGGTATCTTTATTCAAATCAACCTGATAATTGATCTCAACCTGCGCCAAGCCTATTTTCTCATAAAGCTTCTTAAAAATCCGCACATCCTCGGGCAACGCGGGATAATCAAGGTATTGGCCTTCTTTTGATTTCAACTGCTCCTTGATCTTTTCCTCGCGCGTCGTTAATTTGAACAAACCACTAAAGGTAATCTTTTCGATAATGGGCCGTTCTTCAACCGCGACAATGACTTTAACGCCATCCTTATAATCTTCACTATTGATCTTGATATCGCTAAAAAAACCCAGGAGGTACAAACGTTTCAAATCATCGCTGATAATATTGTCCTGATAGGGTTGGCCAACCCGCGTTTTCATTTTAGATATAATAGTATTACTGCTGATAGACTTGTTACCTTTAACCTCTACCGCGGTAACCAGGCGCGCGGGGGCCTTTTCCACAACAGCGGCTTCTTCCGGAGCAACCGTAGAATCAGGAACAATCTGATTCTGCGTGCTTTCATTAACACCTAACGGTTTCAGAAGGGCTGAATTTGCTGTTTGATTGGCATCTACTGTTTGATTGGTGCCTGCTGTTTGATTAATATCCGAGGCTTGATCGGCACCTGCTGTTTGATTAGTGCCTGCTGCTACGGTTGAATTTGATTCTTGTGCAAAACAAACGGAACTAATCCCGAGAACAACAACACAGGCAATCAGAAGTTTTTTTGACATGAATAAGTATGATTTATAAGGTGAAGGATTACGTACAATATTAGTATATATATTATCATAGAAACGTACCCGGTCAAATAAATTTTATTCGGTGTCCGGTTTTCGGTGGTCGGTTCTCGTTAAACGATACGAGTAGAGCTTTTCATCGCAAACCTTGGACCGATACCCGTTATTCCATTCGGGCCAAATTCTCAAAACGCGTGTATTCTTTCAGGAAGGCAAGTTTGACAGAACCAACCGGGCCGTTGCGCTGTTTGGCAATCATAATTTCAGCAATGCCCTGGTTATCAGGGGTAGGGTTATAATATTCTTCCCGCATGATCAAAACAACCACATCAGCATCCTGCTCAATAGCGCCTGATTCACGCAAATCGGAAAGCTGCGGACGATGGTCATTACGCGATTCAACCGCTCGTGAAAGCTGACTAATCGCGATAAGCGGGACATTAAGCTCACGTGCAAGCGCTTTCAAGGACCGCGAGATATCGGAAATTTCCTGTTGCCTGCTTTCAACGCCGGCAGCGCCACGCATGAGCTGCATATAGTCGAGGATAATCAATTTGATGTCGTGATGGGCTTTCAGCCTGCGTGCTTTGGCGCGCAATTCCATAACGGAGATACCCGGTGAATCGTCAATATACAACGGCGCTTCGGAAAGTTTTCCCGCTGCTGCCGTTAATTTCGGCCAATCTGAGGGAGATAAAAATCCGGTACGCACTTTATGCGCATCAATCTTTGCGTGCGAGCATAAAAGCCTCTGCACCAACTGCTCTTTTGACATTTCAAGACTGAAAACCGCAGTAGGGATTTTTTCAATGACAGACGCATACTCCGCCATACACAGAGCCAACGCGCTCTTTCCCATGGACGGACGACCCGCGATAATAATAAGGTCGGATGGCTGCAACCCTGCGGTTTTCGTATCAAATTCAATAAACCCCGTAGGAATTCCCGTAACATGCTGTTTTTTCTGATACAGCCTGTCAATGGTCTCCATACTTTGCTTGATAATTTCTTTAACGGGGATATATGTTCCGCTGACGCGGCGGTTTGAGATATCAAAAATGAGCTGTTCTGCCTGATCAACGATCTCGTTGATGTTACCGTCTTGCTCATACGACATCGTTACGATCTTGGTACCGCTGGCAATCAAATGGCGCAGAATACTCTTTTCCCTGACAATAGAGACATAATGGCTGATATTTGCGGCAGTCGGAACAGCGTTGGCAAGGGCTGCCAGATAACTTGCGCCTCCGACTTCATCAAGGATCTCTTTTCGCTTTAATTCGTTGGTCAACGTAATCAGATCAACCGGTTTATTAGCGTTAAAAAGATCGGTAATTGCCTCAAATATTTTTTTGTGGTGATCTTTATAAAACGATTCCCGTTCCACTGCTTCAATAGCAACAGAAATAGCCTCTTCATCAAGAAGCATGGACCCTAAAACAGCCATTTCGGCGTCTAGGTTTTGCGGCGGGAGTTTTTCAAGGTTTTCAGCCATAATATATTTATTGGAGGGAAGGAATGGTGTGGAGAATACTCTCCACACCACGCGGTTATTTCTTTACAATCCAAATCTTAATTTTTGTTACAACATCCGGATGCAATTTCAAAGGCACTTCATAGATGCCCAGTTTCTTGATCGGCTCGGCAAGGGCGATCTTTGATTTATCGATATCAAAACCTTCATCTTTCAAGGCCCGGCAAATCTCCGGAACACCGATGCTGCCGTATAGTTTATCTTCATCCTGTACAAGCATAGAAATTGTCACGGAAACCGCGGATATTTTAGAACACAAATTTTGCGCTTCCTGCAATAATTTCTCATCTGCCTGTTGCTTTTTCAATTTCTCCTCTTCAAGCCGTTTCAAATTTGCGTTATTCATGGGAACCGCAAGTTTATTCGGAAAGAGGAAATTACGGGCAAAACCATCTTTAACTTTAAGAATTTGACCGGCTCTGCCGATACGTTCAACATCGTGATTTAAAATTACTTCCATATGTACCTCCCGAGCACCTACAGTTCTTATCGAGCGAGGCTCCGTGAGTCAAAGACGAACGGAGCAAGAGCACCTACAGTTCTTATCGAGCGAGGCTCCGTGAGACAAAGACAAACGGAGCAAGAACGCCTGTATTTCTTATTGGTGAGGCCCCGCAAAGCGGGGCCAGAACACCTCTATCAATACCGCGTATACGGCAAAAGTGCTAAGAAACGCGCTTTCTTGATTTCTTCTGCAACTCTGCGCTGATGTCTGGCGCAGTTTCCGGAAACACGGCTTGAAACGATTTTTCCCCGTTCCTTAATAAATGTCTCCAGTGTCTTCATATCTTTATAATCTATCTGACGTGCCTTGTCAGCGCAGAAACGGCAGAATTTACGCCGCATTGACAACGCAGGCTTTCTTTTACCTTTTAGTAATGGTTTCTTCATCATCCTAGGCTTCATCTATCTTCCCCTCACTTTCTTCTCCTAACCATGCATCTTCCGTTGTTGGTGGTGTTTCTTGTGTACTTGGCGTCGATGATCCGCCGCCTTGTCTCCCTGCGCCTGAGCTCATAAACTGCACACGCTCCGCACGAACTTCAATAACGCTCCGTTTTTGACCGGACGTAGCATCATCCCATGACCGGGACTGCAGTCTTCCCTCAATAAAAACGGGACTTCCTTTATGCAAATACTGATTACAGGTTTCCGCTTGTTTATCCCAAACCACAACGGTGATAAAACAAACCTCTTCCCTCATTTCCTGACTGACACGATCCCGGAATTTTCTGTTGACCGCAAGCCGTAAATTAACAACCGCGGTACCCTGCGGAGTATAGCGCAATTCCGGATCCTTGGTTAAATTCCCCATCAATAATACTTTATTAAAACTTGCCATATGCTCTCCGGTTATTTTACTTGTTCCTGAACCGTAATCATCGTCCTCAGGATATTTTCATTAAGGCGATACGCTAATTTTATTTCGGAAATAGCGCTCCCCGGAGCGGTGAAATTCAAAAGATAATAAACGCCTTCGTCAAATTTCTTGATCGGGAAGGTTAGTTTCCTTTTTTCCGACCAGATAACTGCCTGCGAAACCGTACCTTTGAATTTGGTAACAGCATCGCTGATCTGCGTAAAGAGTTCCTTACGCGCCTCTTCACTAAGATCGGGTTTAATGATGATCATTGCTTCGTACATGTGCATTCCTCTTCTTTCCTGTTATACGTGTTCATTGTTTCCGCTATGCCTTTGGTTATCCAACTGACACAGCAGTCCACCGCCTTATCCACGGTCTCGGCGAGTTTTTCCTTCTCATTTTTGGAAAAACTGGATAAGACGTACTCTGCGGCATCACAATCGGTACGGGGTCTGCCCACACCAACCCGAAGCCGGCAGAAATCCTGGCTTTTGATTACAGCGATAATTGACTTTAACCCGTTATGGCCGCCGGCAGAACCTGTAGAACGCAGGCGCATGCTGCCAAACTCCAAATCCATATCATCGCAGATAATCAAACAATCAGCCGGGCTGATTCTATGTTTTCGTAAAAGAGCGGATACCGCAATTCCCGACAAGTTCATAAATGTTGCCGGAAGCGCCATCAAAACCTTATTGCCGTCGATAATACACGAACCGGTTGCCGCATTCGAGAAAATTCCTTTTTTCAAAGATATCTTCTGACGCCCCGCAAGTTTTGTTACCACCTGAAAGCCGATATTGTGCCGCGTGTGCGCATACTGCTTCCCGGGGTTCCCTAACCCAACGACAAGTTTCATCGACTTAATTATCCCGGATTTTGCATATGCAAAATCTGCCCGAAAGGCCACTACGCTTGAATCCCGCCGGGATTTCAGGAGTAGCTATCGAAGTATTCCGGAACTTGACAACACCTTTTTGTGACATTTAATTCCCTATTGCAAATTTCGGAATTATTTCTTCTCTTTTGCTTCAGGAGCAGCTTCACCCTCGCCAGGAACTTCCTTCTTTTCCTTAATAACTTCAGGTTCCTTCTTTTCTTCGCCTTCAACTGCTTCTGCAGGTACTTCTTCTTTCATCGGTGCAGCGATCGTTAAAACAACCGTATCCGGATCAGTGATAATCTTGACGCCTTCCGGAACAACAATATCTTTCACATGGATCGAGTCCCCGATCTTCAAAGCGCTAATATCAACTTCCAGCGACTGCGGAATATTGGTAGGCAAACATTCAACCTCGATCTCCCATTGCACGTGTTCAAGTGCGCCGCCGTCCTGCTTAACACCAACGGATTCACCTTTTGCCACAACCTGCACGTTAACTTTGATGGCCTTCGTCAATGAGATCTCATGGAAATCAACGTGGATAATGGTCCCGCGTACGGGATCATACTGCACGTCTTTAATAAGACACGAGCGGGATTTCTTTTTATCGTCCTTCACTTTCAAGGTGAGAATCGCGTTTTCAATTTTATGTTCATGGATCATATGCAGGAACTCGCCGTTATTAACGAGGATCGCTTGTGCCTTTTCACCTTCGCCATAAACAACACACGGCAAAAATCCGCCATCACGTAAATCTTTTACCTTACCTCTTCCCGTTTCAGCGCGTGTTTGCGCATTCAGTATTATTTCTTCCATCGTATGTTCCTCTTTTTGATGTTCATGTAAGCCCGCGATATGTGCCGAGGGCGTTTAATTGTTCTAGTCAAATAAACAGCTGATCGACTCTTCGTTATGAATACGTTTGATTGCCTCGCCCATAAGACCGGCGACAGAAAGCACTTTAATTTTAGAGATCCTGCGCTCTCCGACCAACGGGATACTGTCGGTAATAATCAACTCATCCAAATCTTTACACGCTTTGATGCGGTCGATCGCAGGCCCCGAAAGAACGCCGTGAGAAATCCCTGCCCGCACGCTTTTTGCGCCGGCCGATTTCAAGGCTTCAACCGCCTCAATCAACGAGCCGCCGGTGGCGATCAAATCATCGACGATAATCGCGTGTTTTCCGCGGACTTCGCCGAGAAGATTCATCACTTCGGTTTTTTCGGGAGACTCGCGGCGCTTGTCAATGACGGCAAATGTGGCACGTAGGCGTGTCGCATACGCGCGCGCCATTTTAATGCTGCCGACGTCAGGAGAAACAATGACCATGTTATCTTCTTTGTCGGTCCTGGCGAAATAATCGCAGAAAACGCCGATGGCGTATAAATGATCGACCGGAATATCAAAAAATCCCTGGATCTGCTGGGCATGCAAATCCATGGTAAGAATACGATTGGCTCCGGCAGTAGTCAACAAATTCGCAACAAGTTTTGCGGTAATGGGAACGCGCGGCTGATCTTTTCTATCCTGCCGGGCATATCCGAAATACGGCATGACCGCGGTAATCCGTTTGGCCGAAGACCTGCGAAGGGCATCGCACATAATCAAAAGTTCCATCAGATTATTGTTCGTCGGCGGACACGTCGGCTGAACGATAAACACGTCCTTGCCGCGGACATTCTCGTTAATCTTAACGCGGATCTCCCCTTCACTGAAAGCCGTAACAAGCGCATCAGACAACTTTACTTTCAAAAATGAGCAAATCTCTTGCGCCAATTCAATATTTGCATTACCGCTAAAAACAGAAACTTTATCCATCAGACCCTCTTTTGTGCTAGTGGCCGGGCAGGTACTCCTGCAACAACCGTATAATCCGCGATCTTTGTATGTTTCGTAACTATTGAACCGGCGCCGGTTTTTGCTCCTTTGCCAACCACTACAGGAGACACCAAAACCGTGTCGCAACCGATAAATGCATTGTCTTTTATGACAGAAACGTTCTTTTGATTATTGTCGAAGTTGGCCGTAACAGAGCCGGCGCCGATATTGGCGCTTTTTCCAATGCGGGTATCTCCGATATAACCGAAATGTTTTGCCCAGGTCTTAGACGAGATTTTCGAACGAACAATTTCAAGAAAATTACCCACTACGACGTCGTCTTCCAGGCGGGTAGCCGGTCGTAGGTGTATAAATGGACCTACAGAACAACGTTTTTTAATTATAACATCATTTTCTATAACTGTAAAGGGATAAATTACCGTATCTTGCCCGATTTTAGTGCCATAATTGATATAGGCGGTTTCCGGGTCTACCAGGGTAACTCCGTCAAGCATAATCTTCTCATTAATGCGTTTCTGGATGATTTTACTTGCCTGTGCAAGCTCAACCCGGGAATTAATTCCCAAAGCCTCGTTAATATCTCCGATTTTAACCGCATCAATCAACTCTCCTGATTTATAGAGAATATCAATGGTATCGGTTAAATAATATTCCTTTTTAGCGTTATGCGGTCTTACCTTGGCAAGCGCCTTAAAAAGCTTGTCTTTGTCATAACACACAACCCCTGTGTTAATCTCTCGTATAAGTTTCTGAGCATCATTGGCATCTTTTGCCTCAACTATCCCGGAAACACCGGCGTAGCGGTCACGCACGATCCTGCCATAGCTTGCAGGCTCTTCAAGATATGCCGAAAGTAAAGTTGCGGCAACTCCTGCTTTGGTATGCGAGACTAAAAGTTTCTTCACCGTCTCGACTTTTAAAAGCGGACAATCCCCGTACAGAATAAGAACTGTCCCTTTAAATCCGGCAAGCGCCCGGTGCGCCTGTTTTACGGCGTCAGCAGTACCAATAAGTTTCTTCTGCACAACAGCAGTCATGCCGGCAGGAAGTATTGCGCGCACTTCTTCATGCTTGTATCCTAAAACAGCAATGCTGCGCGCCGGTTTCAACTGCTTGACCAAATCCAACACGTACGCTAAAACCGGCCTTCCGCAGATAGGATGCAATACTTTCGGCAGCTCGGATTTCATCCGTGTGCTTTTGCCAGCCGCAAGAATAACAATCGCAAGTTTTTTGCTCATAAATTCCTCGTAGCTTTCAACGATTTGAGTTCAAGGTTCAAAGTTCAATGTTCAAGGTTAGTTCATAGTTAATAGTTCAAAGTAAAAAAGTGATATACTAGCCGCTTCTAACGGAAATCAAACTTTGAACTATGCGCCATGAACTATGAACTAAATAATTGGGGCGTATGGATCAATGAGGTCACAACTTACGGAACGAAGTGAACGTAAGTTGTTTGGCCCAATTAACTCAGTTTTTGCTAAGCAAAAACTGAGCGAACCATGCTGTACGAATCCCGCTGATTCTTCAATGAAGCTGGTTGGGACGTATGGATTCGAACCATAATAGCGAGACCCAAATTCTCGTGTCCTACCATTGGACGACGTCCCAGTCATAGCAAATACTTACCGTCTATAGACTATGGTCTATAGTCATGTAAAAAACCTAAATAATCAAATCCGCCGTCCATCGTCCATTGACTATAGACCATCGACGATAGTATACGGCCACTATTCCATATCATGATCCGCACGCAATCCCTGCGGACCTTTTACCTTCTCAACAGAATACGAATCCAAAACTCGCTTCTGAAGGCTCTCCCTGAAAGACTGCGTAATAGGATGCGCTATATCTTTATGCTCTGCTTGAGCACTCACAACAGCATCTTCACCAACGGGACGCGGTTGTACCGGAAGCGTCAGGCCGCACTGATTGCAAAATTTACTCCGCACTTCATTCTTGAAAGCACATTTCGGACATGGCTGTTTTGCTTTACGCGAAGGCATCGCAATAAATAAGCCGCTTGTCCCTTCGATTACCTTGATATTACGGACTACAAAGGCGTTATCGAATGTTACCGTTGCGTACGCTTTGAGTTTTTTATCGGGTGAATCTTTCAAAAAAACCCTGACTTCGGTAATATCCATACGCTGTTTCCTCCTTGATAGCCCCCCGGCCTCATAGATGAAGAAACACCGCGCTTACACAGAGCGCGCGGCAAAAACAGACCACTTCCGTTCCTTTTTAAGCTGGCGACTTAAAAAGAGCGCCTCCTTTCTTGACGACACGATCCCAAACACCGTCGGCCCACTGCCCGACATAAGAACCGCGCCAAGGCCTGACCGTGCCAAACGGTCTTTTATTCTTTGAATTTCAGGGTAGAGCGGGATAGTTACCCGCTCGAGGCTATTATATAAATACGTACGTATGGAAACAAGATTATTTTTTTGTAAAGCTGAAACCATTAGTGTAGCATTGCCTTGAGAAAGTGTCAACGCTCTTCTAGCCTTCTTTATCGAATCCCAGCGCTTATATATTTGCGGGGTCGGGACATGAAGAGCGGGCGTAACAATAACATGCCAAAGGGTATTCTTCTGAAGGGCCTTTACCGGTTCAACCAAGTCCCCAATTCCCCGAATCCGGGCAAAACGCGTATTATAAACGAAAAACGGGACGTCAGCGCCGATTTTTGCGCCAAGCTCCGCCAATTTCTTTACTGAAAGGCGTAACGTCCAGAGTTTATTGAGCCCCACTAACACCGCTGCCGCGTTGCTGGAGCCTCCTCCCATACCCGCGCCAACCGGAATATTCTTTTGAATAACTATTCGGACGCCTTTTTTCACCTGGCAGGTATCCTGCAAAAGTTTCGCGGCACGCATTGCCAGATTAGAAGCGTCAACGGGAATCTGCGACGAATTCGTGGCAAGGCGGATTGCCGTGCCGGACGTCTGAGTAAGCCCGATCGTATCAAAAATGTTAATCCGTTCAAAAACGCTGTCAAGATTATGATACGTATCCGGACGTTTATTGAGGACGTACAAACAGAGGTTAACTTTAGCGTAGGACCGAAGAATCACGTATGCACCGCTTATCCCAGGATAGTTCGAGCAGCTTTTACAATATCATCGGCGGTAAGATGATATTCCTTGAGAAGTTCCGCCGGCTCACCTGACTGGCCGTATCTGCCCTTGACACCGATGCTTATAACTCTTTTCGGGCATTGTTCGGCAACAACATACTCCACAGCAGAAGCCAGACCGCCAATTACTGAATGTTCTTCAGCAACAATCAATCCTTTGGTTTCGTGTGCGGCCTTGATAATGGTCTCATTATCAAGCGGCCGGATCGTATGCATATTGATAACGCGCGCTTGAATACCCTGCGCGGCAAGAATCTGAGCTGCGTTCAATGCTTCCAGAACCATAATGCCACAGGCGATAATAGCGACATCATCGCCGGGTTTTAAAACCTGCGCTTTGCCAAAAACAAAGTCACCTTTTCCTTCAAGTGTGGGAACCTTCGGCCTTCCCAACCGGATATAAAAAGGCCCCTTCGTATTGGCAGCGACCGTAACCGCTTCGCGCGCCTGCGGCCCGTCGCAGGGGATAATAATATTAATATTAGGAATAACGCGCGTCAGTGCAACGTCTTCCAAAGCCTGATGGCTTGCTCCGTCCGGCCCCACGCTGACACCGGCATGTGTCGCAACAACTTTAACGTCAAAATTATTGTAGCAAACGCTGTTACGCAGCTGATCCCAGGCGCGTCCGCTGGCAAAAATAGCAAACGTTGACAAAAACACGGTTTTTCCGCAACTGGCAATACCTGCGGCAGTTGCCATCATATTCTGCTCGGCAACGCCAAAATTGAAAAATCGTTCCGGGAAAACTTTCGCAAAAATACTCGTCTTGGTAGAGCCCGAAAGATCGGCATCCAACACAACGATATCTTTGTTTGTTTTTCCTAATTCCGCCAGCGTCTTCCCGTATTCTTCTCTTTGAAATAATAGTTCGGGCATATAATGGTCAATGGTCGATAGTCAATAGTCTATGGTCAATAGACAAAAGCTATGCCAGTTCCTTCAACGCTTTTTCGGTCTCTTCTTTGGTAGGAGCCCTGCCATGAAATTCACAGGTATTTTCCATAAAAGAAACGCCTTTTCCCTTAATTGTCTTTGCAATAATAATCGTCGGTTTACCTTTGATAGTTTTGGCCTCATCATAGGCCGCCAATATCTGTCTCATATTATGCCCGTCGATTTCGATCGTATGCCAGCCGAACGCTTTCCATTTATCAGCCATCGGTTCAAGGTTCATAATATCACAGGTCCTGCCGTCGATTTGTAAACCGTTATAATCAAGGATCGCGCACAGATTATCGCAGGAAAATTGGCAAGCTGCCATCGCAGCCTCCCAAATATTCCCTTCTTGCGTCTCGCCATCCCCCATCAGCACATATACGCGGTAATCTCTTTTGTCAATGTGGGCGGCAAGGCTCATACCCACAGCAATAGAAAGCCCCTGTCCAAGAGAACCTGAAGCCACTTCAACGCCCGGAGTACGTCGGTCAGGATGCCCCTGTAAAAGAGAACCTTTTTTCCGCAGAGTCACAAGGTTATCTTTCGAGAAAAATCCCCGTTCAGCTAGAACCGCGTACAAAAGCGGCGCACAATGGCCTTTGGAAAGATGAAAACGGTCGCGGTCCTGCCAATGCGGCTCAGACGGTTTATTGCGGATAACTTCAAAAAAAAGTGCGGTAATAAGATCTGTTGCTGAAAGGCTTCCGCCGGGGTGTCCGCTACCGGCAGTAGCAATCATCTTCACAATGGTATATCGCAGTAAACGCGCCTGCGTTTCTAATGCTTTGATTTTTTCGTCTGAATAACCCATATCATCTACTCAAGAGTCTTTAATCTGCTTATTAATGCATCCTGCGAAGGATCAAGTTGTAACGATCGTTTCCAGCTATCCTTTGCTTTAACAAAATCTCCCGATTTAAAATACGCTTCCCCCAAATGGTTAAAAACAACCGGGTCATCAATCAGGGTGCTGGCACGCTTCAGATACTTTGTCGCTTCGGCAATGAGCCCCTTCTTAAAATAAAACCAGCCTAAACTGTCGAGATACGCGCCGTTATCCGGCTGCAAAGCAAGCGCTTTGTTAATAAGCCTCTCAGCACTATCGAGGTTACGATTATCCTCGATATACATATACCCCAAATAATTGAGTGCTTCGGCGTAATCAGCCTTGAGTTCTATGGCCTTTTTAAATTCCACCTCAGCCAAAGGCCTTTTCTTCTGCAAATCAAGGACAGACCCTAAATAAAACCGTGCTTCAGCATCATTCGGAGCCAGCTCAATGATCAAGCGGTATGTATTCTCAGCTTCGGGCAGCTTCTTCTGCTGCATATAAACAGCAGCCAAAGACTTATACATATCAACGTTCTTTGGCTCAAGCAGTGTCGCATTCCGCAAAGCAATTTCGTATTCTTGATTTGCCGCTGTATTCTTATTTTGCGCGGAATACAAAAGTGCAAGTATTGCATGCGGTTCAACAGCCTGCGGATCAAGACCAGCCGCACAATTCAATTCATTGACAGCCTTGGCTAACTCGTTATTCTTGATATACGCCACAGCAAGACTGACATGAATAACCGAGATATCATAATCAGCTTTTAATGCCGCAGTAAATTCGGGCACGGCCAAGTCATATTGACCAAGCCGGTCATGCATAAGTCCTAAAATATAGTGGCTTAAAGCCTGGGAGGTTTTTGTATCCGAGGCGCATGCGTTGTTCAAAGCGAATGCACAAAACACAACGCAGGCAATAACCACCCCGCCCACTTTGGTTAGCGTATTACTCATACTACGGCCGAAAAGAACCTGGACGCTTATTACGCCCAGGCTCTCTTCTTCACGTGACGAAGACGACGACGTAGCTTCTTCCTCTTATGAGTCTTAATTTTTTGTTTTTTTCGTTTTCTACCGCACGGCATTGTAGTGCCTCCTAGTAAATAACTTTATTAAGCGGATATTCAATAATTCCTTCGGCACCGGCTGCTTTCAATTTAGGAATAAGCGTCTTAACTACTCGCTCATCAATAATTGTTTCAACCGCGCACCAACCGTCATCAGAAAGCGACGATATCGTCGGCTTTTTCAGCGCCGGAAGCGCTGCAAGGACCATAACGATATTTTCTCTTCTGCAATTCATCTTCAAACCGACTTTTGCCTCGGCAGCAATAGCACCCTGCAGCAGCATAGCAATCTGATCCATCTTTTCTTTTTTCCAGGGATTCTTATACGCTGCTTTATTGGCGATAAACTGGGTTGTCGATTCGCACAGCGTATCGATAATAGCAAGTTTATTGGCGCGCAGACTTCTACCGGTTTCCGTTAATTCAACAATCGCATCGACCAGCCCGGAGTTCACCTTCACTTCGGTTGCTCCCCAGCTGAACTCGACGTCGACACTAACTTTATGTTTTTTGAAATATTCCTTCGTAACTCCCACCAGTTCGGTAGCAACACGTTTTCCTTCCAGGTCTTTTGCGGATTTCATGCCGCTGGCTTCCGGGACTGCCAACACCCAACGCACCTTCTGCATGGTTGCCTTGGAATATTCAAGTTCGCTCACACGCACCACATCGGATTTATTTTCCAGGACCCAATCGTTTCCCGTAATCCCGCAATCAAGCGCACCGTCAGAAACATACCGCGACATTTCCTGCGCACGCAACAATACCGCCTCTATTTCTGCATCATCAATACTCGGAAAGTACGAACGGTCTGACGGAAGGGATATATTAAAACCCGCCTTGCGGAACATCTTAAAGGTCGAATCCTGCAAACTTCCCTTGGGAAGACCTAATTTTAATGTTGTATTCTTCATGCCAGTTCCTTTATCGTTCTTAAAAAATACGCGTAGGAAAACCTACTCTTCTACGCAAGGGTTTTATTATAGCGGTGATGTAAAGCTTTGTAAAGAAGAAAAATAGTCGAGTTCATGGTTCAAAGTTCAACGTTCAAAGTTTCAATTCCGTTAGAAACGGCCTCATTCTTTATCTTTACTTTGAACTAACAAACTATGAACTTACCTTGGACATTGAACCTTGAACTCATCAGTATGTATCTTCTCTTGCACAAACATGCGTTTTTACATATAATAAATCATTCGTTCCACCATAATTCTCGAAGACTGACAAAGGAGTTTTTCATGCTTAAGCAACTACGCCACAAAAAAACAAGAAAACGTTTACTCATCATACTCGCTATTATTATTATCCCCGCCTTCACCTTCTGGGGAGCAAGTTCTGCAATCCGCTCTTCACAAGAAAATATTGCCGGTAAGATCTTCGGCAGAGCCGTAACACTGCTGGAATATAAGGATGCGTTTGAAGGGGTCAAGAATCTGGCAATTATGCAGTTCGGGGACAACTATCCGGAAATGCAAAAACGCCTTAACATCGAAGCCCAGGCCTGGGAACGTCTTCTCCTCCTCTATGAAGCACAGCATCGAGGAATACGCGCAACCGACAAAGAAGTTGAAACTACTATTTTAAATTATCCTTTCTTCAGGGATAAATCCGGTGCATTCAGCGAACGCTCGTATAATGAAATACTCCGGTATGTTTTTCGCACAAAAGCGCGCGATTTCGAGGAACAAGTGCGTAAAAATGTCATGCTCTCAAAACTTTTTGATCAGGTAACCAAAGAAATCACAGTAACGGATAAGGATGTTGAGCTGGAATACCGGAAAGGAAACGAAGAAATCAGTCTCACGTACGCAGCGGGACTTACGGCAGACTTCACCGCAAGTATCGTGCCGTCCGCAGATGACATCAAGGCGTATTACGCAGCCAACTCGCTGCAATTCAGACTTCCCCTCTCTTTTAATATGGATTACATAGCCATTGCAGGAGAAGGCAAAAATGAAAAATCCATGCAGGAATATCTGAAAAATATCATAAGCCGCCTGAAGAAAAAAGAATCGTTTGAAGCAATTGCCAAAGAAATGGGGAACTCAGTAAAAGAAACTGGATTTTTTGCCGAAACCGACCCAATCCCCGGCATCGGCTGGTCGCCGCAAGTCTCAATCATGATCTTCAAAGCAAAACAAGGCGAATATTTGCCGCCAATTTTCGCCGATAATAAATATTATCTCTTCAAGCTCAAAGAACGCAAAGAACCGTCAATCCCGGAGTTAGCAACTATCCCGGATAAAGTAAAAGAAGCGTATCAAAAAGAAAAAGCCCTGGAAATCGCAAAAAGTAAAACTGATTCCTGTCAGGCAAAGCTGAAACAGGATTTTATGGCAAACCCGAAATCCGTGGATATCGATAAGGCTGCAAAAGAATTCGGTCTCAAAAGCGGACAAACGCTACCGTTTAAATTCGGCAGTTATATTGAAGGGATTGGAGCATCAGATACATTCTGGCTTTATGCGCAGACACTCAAGGATAATGAGCCTAGTTCCGTTATTACCACGCAAAACGGCTTTTATATTATCGCCGTAAAAAGCCGCACGCCGTTCGAGGCAAAGAAATACGCGGAAACAAAACAGGAATTCAGCACAAAAGTCCTTGTGCAGAAACAACAGGAATACTTTGCGCGTTTCTTGTACGAACTCAAAGAAAAAGCTCAGCGATATTAACTTAACGCCGTCCTAAGGAGGACGCACCCGGTATTCCTTTTAAGCTGGGGCGCCGATAAAATATCGGCGTGTTTTCCTCCTTTGATTGACGCACGGCCTTATCGGATCGGCCGGCGTGTTTTCCTCCTAAAACAATAAAAACCCCGTTACGAAATCGTAACGGGGTTTTTTATATGTACAAACGTACGTGAATTTACGCTACTTTGATTGCATTAACAGGGCACTGCTCTGCAACTTCTTTAACGTTATGCTGCGAACAAGAATCAGTCTTCACATGAGCGATACCATCGGATTCAATCTTGAAGATCTCCGGACAACTTTGTTCACATAACCCGCATCCAACACATGTCGTTGCATCAACTGTTACCTTTGCCATATTGTAACCTCCCTTTAAATCCTTATTTTTACCCGGTAAAACCCCGCAACTGCGAGGCAAGAGCCCAATTAACGCTCTAACAAATTCTCAAACATCTCTTCATGATCAGCTTCTTCAGAAAGAATATGGGTAACAAGTTGATACGTCACAGCATCCTTACCAAAGGTCTTTTTTGCAATCTTCGTATACACATCAATGGCTGCAGCCTCAGCTTCAGTCACAATACGGATAATCCTGTTATAATCAGCCGAATTCTTCGGAGGTGTCATATAGGGAGCATTGGCATTCTTTTCAATTTCCATGGGATTGGCAATCGGTAACCCGCCCAATTTAATAATCAAATCTGCCAGCTCTGTTGCATGCTCTAATTCCTGAGACGCAATTTTCTTAAGCATTTCAGCCATATCCTCATACCCTTTACCGGAGACGGTCTGAGCCATATACCAATACAAATAAAACGCCAACCACTCATCAGCATACGCCTTGGTCAAATCCTTAACCAGGTCTTTTAAACTTACTTCCGATACAGCTCTTAATTGTTTTCCCATACGAAACCTCCTCTTTTACGCGCTTGCCTGCACCTTCAGATTATATTTCTGAATATTGCTCTCAGCGATTGCCTGAATCTGTTTCAGGGCATCAGGATTATTCAAGAGGTGTTTGAATCTTCCCTGCAGCTTCAGGTATTCCTCAACTGGTTTCGGCTGAATTTGTCGTGAAGTCCACTTTCCAAACTCACATTCAAGAAGCGGATACAAGCCTGTTTCAACCGCCAGTTTTCCCATATCATACGTCAGTGCAGTCTCATGTCGCCACCCAAGCGGACAGGGAACATGAATCTGAATATATTTCGGTCCTTTGATACTGAGCGCTTTCTTGACTTTGCGCGTAATATCCTGCGGATATCCCACAGAAGCAGTCGCAACATAGGGAATCCCGTGTGCTGCGGCAATCTCCGGAATCGGTTTCTTAGGACGCCAGTTTCCCGTCGATTGTTTACCAACAGGGCTTGTGGTTGTATTAGTGTCAAAAGGAGTTAAGCCGCTCCTCTGAACGCCGGTGTTCATATACGCTTCATTGTCATAGCAAACATAGAGAATGTCATGGCCGCGTTCAAGCATCCCGGAAAAAGACTGTAAACCGATGTCGGAGCTGCTGCCGTCACCGCCCTGAGCGATAACATTAACGGTTTCTTTTTTTCCCTGGGCAATAAGCGCCTGCTCAACGCCGGAAGCAACCGCCGAAGCATTCTCAAACAAAGAATGGATAAACGGAACTCCCCAGGCAGTTTCAGGATACTTGGTTGAAAAAACTTCCAAACAACCGGTATTATTAACGATAATGGTATTGGGACCAGCAGCCTCTATAACTAAGCGAGCCGCCAACGACTGGCCGCAACCGGCGCAGGCTGTGTGTCCGGAATTGAAAAGTGGTCGATTACTCATATTTTTCCTTTAACAATTCTGGTTTAAGATCAATGAATTGTGTCTGTTTATCTTTTGTCATGAGGCTGAAAACCTCTTTAATGGAATCCTTGGTAATATCGCGTCCACCAAGACCGATCACATAACTGCCGATCGATTTCGGAGCCTTCTTCTTCCCATAGAACGCGGCGCGGACTTCGCTTGAAAGCGGTGCAAATGACCCTAACGAAAGCGCCCGGTCAAGAACGGCGACTCTCGGGACATTTTTAAGCGCGTCGCAAATTGCCTGCGCCGGGAACGGCCGATATGACATGACCTTCAATAACCCGACTTTTTTGCCTTTTGCGCGAAGCTCATCAACAATATCTTTGACCGAACCGCACACTGACCCCATAGCGACAATAACCCGGTCGGCATCTTTCACCATATATTCTTCAATAAGCCCGTTATAGCTGCGGCCGAAAACGCTGTTGAATTCCTTCATAATCTTGGGAAGCAGATCAAGAACGCTCTTCTGTGTTTCCTCAATAGCATACCGTGTCTCCGCATAATAATCAGGATCAACCAAAGGACCCAGGGTCATGGGGTTTTCAACATCCAGCTTATAGAGAGGGACATACGGAGGCAGGAATTTATCGACGAGCTCCTGCGGCGGTATTTCAATAGTTTCAATGCCGTGCGTCAGGATAAACCCATCCATACATACCATAACCGGCAGCATTATTGATTTATCTTCGCTCAAACGATAGCCGATAAAATGCAGATCAACCGCTTCCTGTAATGTTTCGGCATACAACTGGATCCAGCCGGCATCTCGCAGGCAGATGGAATCCTGCTGATCATTCCAAATATTGATAGGCGCTGAAATTGCGCGGTTTGCAACCGTCATAACAATCGGCAAACGTAAACCCGCAAAATTATAGACAACTTCCGCCATATACAATAAACCCTGCGAGCTCGTCGCTGTATAAGAACGCACCCCTGCGGCAACACCGCCCAAAACAACCGACGCGGCAGAATGCTCAGACTCAACGTTAACACATTGCGCCTTCATTTCTCCATTGGCTACCATCGATGCCAATTCCTCAACGATATGCGTTTGAGGAGTGATCGGATAGGCCGAAACAACGCCGGGCTTACATAATTTTACCGCTTCTGCAATCGCTAATGAACCTTCTAAGAATTCTTTCATCTATTCTTTTACCCCTTCTTCCTTGACCATGACAATGTCTTTTTTAGGGCAAATAACTGCGCAGTTGCCGCACCCCTTACAATAGGCGAGATCGACGTCAAAGGTATTTTTCCCCTCACCGCTTATACAGTCTTCCGGACAAATCAAAGCGCACATCTTACAACCGATACAATTCGTCTTTAAAAACTTCGGGCGTAACCCGATACGCCAGGAACCTGTCTTATTATTCCTGCTGGAACCCGGCTTGCAAACTAATGGACCAAACATGATGACCTCTTATTTAGCGTTTTTTATAAATTCATATCCGGCTTTAGCAGAAGCAATATTACCTTCCTGGATCTTGCCGGGGAACCGTTTTTTGATAACCTCAAAAAGTTTTTCCAGCTCAAATTCATTGGTTGCCGCACAAAATGCGCCCAACAACGCGGTGTTCCCTAAAGGTCTGCCGATCGTTTTCATGGCGATCTCGTTTGCCGGTAATACATAGACTTTTTGGCTCGGCTTGATATTCGGGATTTCAACTTCTTCCGGTTTAGCGTTAATCAAAGCAACACCCTTGTTCTTGAGACCGGCAAAACAGTTAAACCCGCGCATAAGCGTAGGATCCACAATCAACAGATAATCCGGCTCATAAATCTGACTGCGCAGACGCACCGGTTTATCATCAACCCGGACATACGCGTTCATTGGCGCACCCATACGCGCAGCGCCAAAATTAGGGAATGCGTAGGGATACATCCCTTTTAGAAAATAGGCATAGCCTAAGAGCGTAGCTGTTGTAATTGCACCCTGGCCTGCTCGTGCATGAATTCGTATTTCCTTCATTTTAAAAAACTCCTTTTAGGTTAGATAAAAAGTAGAGGTATATCCTACGACTTTTGGCTTATTTTGTCAAATCTTTTTTTCAGCCCCTCATTATTGCGGAAACCCCTGAAAGCAGTTTAAAAATAGGCTCAACCTTGGTTACTGCAAGCGCTCCCAAACCACAAGCCGGACTTACAAGCAGATTCTTACGAAGTAAATCTACATTAACCCCTTTATTTTCAAGTAGTTGTAACCCACGGGTAAGCTTTTCAACGAGCTCTTGAGGCGTCAGATTCAATGCCGCATCATGTGTCGGAACAATTCCCCAGCAGATAATCCCGCCTTTGGCAACATACCCTTTCAGATTATCGGCATACAAAATGAATTTATCCAGGAAATCAAAAGCGTCAAAGTTAATAATACCTATTCCCGGGGTGTCCGTAAAGATAGACCAATCAGTATTTCCGCAACAATGCACCCCGACCAGCGCACCGGCAGCCTGTAACGTGGAAGCTATCTCTCCCAGGCCGCTGACAACATCTTCCTTATTAACAGGCGTATAGGCAGAGCCAAAACATCCCAAATACGGCTCATCCATAAAAATAATCCGTTCTCCCGGAAGTCCTGCAAAACGCTTCAGCTGCCAGAGAGCTTTCATGGTCAGCGACTTAACAATAACCTGCATAAAAACAGGTTCATGCAAAAGCGCAATACCTTTTTCATCTTTCAGGCTCGCGGCAAAGGTAAACGGACCGGTAATATGCCCCTTGACCGCTTGTATCCCGGTATCAGCAGCTTTCAGACGGGAAACAAAAGCGTCGATTCCTGCTGCATACTCAGAAGAGATCTTAAAGTATTCGACATCTTCCGCGATAACACGCTCGTAAAAAGCCTCTAACTGCGCATCAATATCCGAACCGTTAAAAACAATACTCCCCGCCTCAACTTTTAAACACGGGATATTTTCACAGTATTGCAGAAGCATCCCCTCCTTCAGGCTACGTTTTGGTAACTGCGGCCAAAAAGGGACCTGCGGACAAAACCGCATGATTACATCCAACGCTTCGTGGGGATCTGTAAAGGGAAGGCTTCCAATACCTGTTGCGCAACCTGACAATGAAAACATCGGACTATTCAACCTTTTCTCTCTTTACCTTGCCAAACGGAGTAATCTCCGCATAATCTTCAATATGAACCTTAAAAACAATTGCCTTTCCTGAGGAAGCGATCTCAAAACTGGTGTGTTTTTCACCCGAATCAAGTCCTTCCAAAATACGCTTCGCTGAAAGACTGATTTCCCGGGCAGTAACTTCTTCCAGCAATTTTTCGTATCCGGCGCCCTGGTCGATGATCTGCACGGTACCGTTAAATTGATACCCGGTTAATGATCCCAAATCCATGAATGAGAGGGAAACCCGCGGATTTATTTTTAAATTCTGACAGGTCCTGCCTAAAACATAATCGACCAAATACACATACCGGTCTTCCGATTTAAGGATAAATTTCGGAACCACATTAGGGTTCCCCTTGGCATCGCACGTAGCAACATTGATGTATTCCCGCGACTTAAAAAGCTGATGTATTTTATGAGCCATGTCGATTATCGTTTCTTAAGATTACCGGGAACTTTGACGGAGGTGACATTCGTTGATTTAACGAGATAAACCGGATTATTTTCCTCGTCGAATTTTCCTTCCAGGCGCAAAATATTAGTAACAATAAGTTTTATCCGCAGGAGCGTACCGTCATCAAGGACATATTCACTCCACTGTTCACGCGATTGACTGATATCAACCGGAACAGCCGGAACCTCCTGCCCTGCGTATTGAACCATAACCGTATCATTCATGCAACCACCTTTAGAGTAATCCGGGCACGTTCAGCCCGGTCATCCCTTTCATCTTCTCTGCTGCGACAGTTTGTGATTTTTTTATGCCGCGGTTGTAGGCATCCTTAATAGCGTTCTCAAGCTTTGCCTTATCCAATTCTTGCGGCGCACGCTGTAAAACAACATCGCGTACTTCCTGGGAGCCATTCATGGTTATGGTAAGCGTATTATCGGAACTCGTCACATCAAAATACGTATTATCAAGTTCACGCTTCATCTGCTGCATCTGTTTTTGCAAATCCATAAGCTGCTTCATCTTGTCAAACATCGTAGAACCTTTCTATTGTTTGGTATCCGGTTTGCGGTGTTCGGTTATCGGTACGCAATACCCTCGCTCACCGAAAACCGATAACCGAAGCTACATCCCTAAACGATCTTTGTAATCAGAGGGAAGAAAATTATCCTGGAAAATAACCTGCCCGTTTTGATCAACCAATACGTATGTCGGGACACCGATCAGCTTAAAAGAGTTGGAAACCGCCGAATCCTTATCCAAAAGGACGCGGAATGAAAGATGCAGGCTACTAACGGTATCGCGCACTTTATCAGGCATTTCTCCGACGTCAATAGACCAAACCTCAAGACCGTCCTTATAAAGTTTCGGGTACATGTCACTCATGATCTGTAATTCTTTTTGGCAAAAGGGACACCATGTCGTCCAGAAAAATAAAAGCACGGGTTTTTTACCCTGCAATGCGCTTAACGAAAACATATCCTGATTAATATCCTGAAGCGTAAAATCAGACGCCTGATATGGTTTTATATCCTTTGCCCATCCGCTCACTGCAAAACAAAAAACCGAACATACCAAAAGAAACCATACCGTAATGTTCTTCATTTACATCCTCCTTATCGCAGTATAGAGAAAATACACGCCCATCGTTACAAGGACTACTGCCGCACAACGTTTTACAAAAATAAGCCACTTCCCTGATTTCGGTAAACCGGCAAAAAACGAGCTGCCGGTACCGGCAAGGATTAAAATAACCCCCATACCATAAGCAAAAGCGCATAACAGTGACGCCCCATAAACAATATTCTTTTTTGCCGCCAGATACACTAAAATAGCGCCCAATGCCGGAGCGGTACAAGGGCCGATAATCAATCCGGAAACCATCCCGATAAAAAAGGTGGAGAAATAATTGCCCTTCAGGAAGGAAGGAAGTTTGATACCGGATTGAACCGGTAAAGGGATGATATCGAACATGGCTAATCCAAAGAACATGATCACGAAACCGACAACCGCATACGTCGCCGGATGAGAACTAATAATACCAAATATCTGGCCTGTCAAAGAAGCAATAACGCCTAAAGCCGCATACGTAATGGCAATGCCTGAAACATATACGAAACTTAAAAGAAAACCTTTACGCCGGCTCGATGCTCCGGTTGCTCCGATATATGCGGCAGAAACAGGTACCAGAGGAAAAACACAGGGCGTAAAACTAATAAGAATCCCGCCTACAAACGCGTAAACGAAATCAAGAGGATTTCCGGAGAGATTCATCAAGCCACCGCAAATATGATTGTTCTCCTGAAACTATCGGTACCGCTATAATCTCAGGAACTGTATAACTATGCAGAGCTTTCACCAATTTAACAATTGCGTTAAACTTGGCGGTTTTGGTCTTAGCAACCAAAAGGACTTCTTTCCCCGTCTCAATCTTACCCTGCCACCAATAGGCCGACTCAACTGAATCAATCATGTTAACACAAGCGGCAACTTTATTTGTCAGTAAAGCATACGCAATCTTATTGGCTTCTTCTTTGTTTGCCGTTGTTATAAGGACGATGATATACATAAATCCCCTCAGTTTATTCTATCTTAGCACGATTAGCCGGCTATTGCAATCTTCGGTGTTCAAGGTCAGGATTACGGGTATCGGTACTCGGTTTTCGGCACAAAACCTCAATACGAGCGTTCACCGATAGCCGCAAACCAAACACCGCTCACCGGATCGCCTATCTCCCTTGTTCGTCGATTTTAACCGCTTTGATGCGTCCATATTCCGAGCACATATCAAAGATAATAGTCGGATCAATCGTCAAAATCTGTATTTTATAATGCCGCAATCGATCCGCGTCAGCCCGAGGCATCGGATCAATTTCAAGCGAATCGGTATACGGCGCTAAGGCTTTTTTAAAAGCGTCGGCATAGTCGCCGTACATGCTTAAGGTAAATTCCAGGGAATATTTATGCATACCCCAGTGTCTCAACAAGTGCGGGCAAGGCGATACTCGCGGGCTGACGAATCACCAAATCACAAATTCGCGTCAAAGGCGTTTCCTCATTATTAATCTCGACAAGTAACGCACCCTGTTTCCGGGCATACGAGGGTAAACCTGCGGCCGGAAAGACGGTTAAAGACGTGCCAATAATAAAAAACATGCGGCAGGCATTCAGCAATTCATACGCCTGTCCCATAGCATTTGACGAGAGAGTTTCACCGAATAAAACAATATCCGTACGGAAACGACCGCCACAAGGACACTCTGGAAAATAACGGCTTAAGACACGCAAGAGCCTCTGTTTACTGGAACGAGCTAACACAATAGAACCGGCCATTTCCGTAATACGATCACGTTCATAGGTTACGCTGCGAGCGCAATTCATGCATTTAATCCGGAAGGCATTCCCGTGTAGCTCGCCAACCATGCGGCTACCGGCACGCTGATGCAAATTATCGATATTCTGCGTTATAATCCCGCTTAAAACCCCCTCTTTTTCCAAAAGAGCTAAAGCGCGATGGCCATCATGCGGATTTGCCTTCGTCAAAACAGTATATAAATCAATGAGAAAATCGGCAACTGCAGACGGATTTTTGTCCAACATGGTGCGTAACCGGTCAGGATACGCAAAAACTTCCGGGTCATACCGCTCCCACAACCCGCCTTTTCCGCGGAATGTCGGGATACCGCTTTCAGCAGAAATTCCCGCACCGGTCAAAGCAACAATCGGACCTTCCTGGCAATGCTTTTTAATAAATTCAATTGCATTATATGCAAGCATACTCTCGTATCCTGTTAACGGATCATGATCACCGACATCAAACGGCCGGTGCCGGCACCTTCACGCCGAAAAGAAAAAAATTCGTCCGCGCGGCAACTCGTACAGAAACCTTCATCGACAATTTGGTGCGCACCAATACCTGATTGAAAAAGTTGCCGTTTGTTGGCTTCTGCCAGATCGAAATAATATTTCCCTTCACGGGCCAACACGTCCGCGGGAAAAAACCTTAAAAATTCTTCTCCTACTTCATAACAACAGGGACGAATGCACGGCCCCAAGAAAACACGCATTGTTTCAGAATGCGCATGAAACTCTTTTTTCATGCCAGCGATCGTCTTTGCAAGAATACCGCCTTGCGTACCGCGCCATCCGGCATGCACCGCGGCTACACAGGGTACTTCCGGGTCATACAAAAGGACAGAAAGACAATCCGCGGTAAATACCGCAATAGGAACACCGGGCGTCGCCGTAATAAGCGCGTCGGTATCGGCAATTGCCGTTTCAGACAAACAAGCGCCTCTGCCTCTCTCTTTATCGCCGACCAAAGCAATTGCTTGTCCATGGACTTGCCGGGCACAAACCAAATCACGATAATCAATTTCTTGCTGAGCCAAAAACATTTCCCGGTTCTTGAGCGAAGAACACGTGTCTCCCTGTGTTAATGACATATTGAGAGGCCGCCTGCTAAAAGCAACAATCATCTGCTCAACGACCGGCATCAGGATTCCTCCAAAGCCTTGGTGTCCTGGATATTCGTTAATCGGTCGGAGAAACGATCAAGCCGTTTCTGCGCTTCATCATATTTACGGCTCGTATTTGAGATATGCGTACCCAATACGGCAAAATCTTCCCTGAATTTTGTAATTTCAGCCCCCAGCATACCGAGATGTTTTAAAATGATTTTGGCATTTTCCTCGATCTTCATGCCTTTTAAACCAAGGCAAATGACCTGCAAATACGCATACAAGGTATTGGGAGAAACCGGGATAACTTTCTTGGAAACCCCATACGAGATAAGATCTTCTTTAATGATAACTTCATAATATACATTCTCGGCCGGTACATACATGAGCGCGAAATCATAGGTGTTTTCAGCAGGAAGGATATATTTGGAAGCAATCTCATCAATTCGGTTTTTCACATCCTGAACAAACTTTCGACGGAAAGAATTCCTAAGCGTCTCGTCGGACTCTGTGATCATCTTCTGAAAATTTTCGAGAGAAAATTTCGCGTCAATAGGAACCAGCCGCTCCCCTAATCGAACGACTGCATCAACCGCATCACCGTTCTTGAAACGATACTGCGTCGAAAAATGTCCGGCGGGAAGAACCTGCGCCAGTAAATTTTCCAAAAGGGACTCGCCCATCTGTCCCCGGAATTTCGGCGCGCGCAAAAGGTCCTGCAGACTTGCGATATCTTTTCCGATCTCATAAATCCTGCGGTTCCCCTCTTCAAGACGGCCGAGCTTTTCATGCACATCGCCGAATAAAGTTGACGCATTCCCGAGATTCTGCCCAATGGTCGTATGAGCATCCTGCAGCACCTGGCTCATCTGATTCAAACGATCGTTGACCTGGGAAGAAAGTTTAAAAACCAAAACCAGGAGGATAACGGCAACTGCGAGAAATGCTATACTGATAAGTATGATCATACTGATTATTTGACTGAATGTTTCCGTAAATTCTTAAGCCCGAATAAAACACACACCCTGAAATTCCTCGTGTAACGTTGTGACGCGCTATATCCGCCATGCCTTGTGGCGGATAACCGCCTGACCCGTATGCTTAATTCCCTTACAGGTGTACTATATCACTATGCCGATTTTTTTAAAGCAAATAATCTTTTTTGACGCGCGTAAGGCTGCGGAACATATTGGTTTTAACTTCAGGGCAGGACTTTTCTATAACGCGGATCATCCCGGCGATATGCGCGCGTTTTGCGGATTCAACAGGAAACTCGCGCGTTGTAATCTTGGGAAATTTCGCCGTCTTCAAGAACGACTGGATAAGTTTTTGCTCCACATACACCATCGGCCTGATGACCGAAGGTTTTCCGGATGCCAATTCAAGCGCCGGAAGCAGCGATATCCGTCCGGCAAAAAACATTTTTAAAAGTATTGTCTCGACAACATCGTCCTTGTGCTGGCCTACGGCGACTTTATTGCATTTTAAACGCTGAGCCTGTCTCAAAAGCAGATCCCTTCTCTTACCGGAAAACCAGGAAAATTCCTCATCAACTTTCTTGCTCGCCAGGGAAGATTTATAGATATGGAGGGGGACATTAAGCTTGGCGCAGAATTGTTTAAGTTGCACACGGGATCGTTTTGAAATTCCCTCGTCGATATGGACAGCAACAAGCTCATACTTGACCGGCACAAAACTCTGCCGGTGGACCATTACCTGCAGAAGCGTCAAACTATCCATTCCGCCTGAAAGCGCGACCGCGATACGATCCCCTTGGGCAAGCAGAGAATAATCCATGATCGCCCTGCCCATGCGCTTGGAGATATAAAACTCCGGCCCTTGCATAATCATGCGTGCGCCATATTTGAAGAAACGATATGTGTTTCTACGAAGATTTTCAACACCGCAAATACCATTATTAATATCCGGTACCCCTGAAAATCTATCTGCTGATTCTTGTCACTCGTTGCAAAACACACACAAGCTGCCGCAATCACAATCGCCACAACTATCAGGATCCGTATCAACACGTCCATAACAACAGCCTCCCGGCTTATTGTTTCACACTCCCGATTACCGATAAAATCATGATAATAGCTAAAAACAAGGTAGGGAATAAGCGCAAAAAGACCGCCGGCAACCTGCAACCAAACCATGCTCTTTATCTGAAAGAAAGAGCTGATAAAACCAGTAACCATAAGACTCAACACAACGATAACCTCCGGTACACCCGTGACATTTTCCCGGCTGAACTTTTCAGGCGTTCCTCGCTGCGTATTAATATACGCACATTTAATCGCAGAACTCACAGCATATAATGATGTCTCCAAACAATAAAAAAGTATTATGGAATCAAACTGCCACCCCCAAAAGAAAACACCTGCTACCGGGATACAATTGAATACAACAATAAAAATGATATCCGTTATCTTCATAATAAAACCATCCAAGACACCGATACTTTATACTTCTACTCTTCCGGAAGCAATAACCATTTTCTTAATGAGAGCGCAAACGGGGTGGGAGGATAAATCTTCAAGACTGATAGGCATCACCAGCGACCAGTTCTTAGGATCAACGGTCCCCGGCGTATTGATACGATACGAATACGGGTCATTCTTGAGGATATCCCCCAGTGCCAACCAATCCGTAATAAGATGGATGGAAAATACGGCTTTCGCATCAAGCGTCAGCTTAAAAGCAGCGGCAAGAATTTCCGCATCAGCTTTTTCGCGCACCGGGCCCGTCAAGCCGACACGTTTCCAGAACTTATCTTTTTCTTGATATGAATTTAAATACATATCGATAAAATCGGCGATTTCTTCTTTTTTCTTGCCAAGCACATACGCTAATGCATCAACAGAATCGATATAACTATGCCAGCGTAATCTCCCATGACAGGATACGGTCTTATCAAAAAGACGGTCCTTCATGAAAGAAGCGTCAAAACGGCCTGCGGCGCGGCGGATAAAAAGCGCCTCATCAATAGTCCCCGCTTCAGATTCCCACCATCCCGACCAACTGGTTGTATCATGCGTTGAAAGCATGGCGACTGAAAGAAATCGATATTCTTCGGGAGGTAAAAAATCATGCCGATACCCCCAATCCTTTACCCAACGTTGAACATCATTCCCCGGAATACCCTGCTCTTGTAATGTTTTAGTACAGGCCGCAGGAATTACCCCTAAATCCTCCGCGCACAAAAGCATAGTGGTATGATTAACAAGAAACGAAAGGATGGTACTCCCATGTTCTTTCCATAGAGCTTCATCACGCGGGTCAAAAAAACCGTTTAACCCCTGATTTTCATGCGGATCATCGTACGGAATACTCCAAATACGAAACAGCCCGACAACATGGTCAATACGGATGCTATCGTAATAATTCGAAGCACATTTTAAACGCTCCTTAAGATACCGGAAGTTATCTGCCGCAATACGGTCCCAATTATACGTCGGCATCCCCCAGCGTTGTCCTTTGGCGCAATACATATCGGGAGGCGCCCCGGCGGCATACTCCAATTTGAAATAATACGGATGCGTCCAAACATCGGCGCTATCCCGGGAAACCAATATCGGCAAATCACCTTTTAAAAGGATGTTCTTTGAAGCGGCATACTCTTTAACATCCTTAAATTGTTTGGATAACTGCCATTGCACCCACATCTGAAACATAATTTCTTCATCATGATATTTACGGAACACTTCCAGAGCCTGCGGATCGCGATTTTTATATTTTTCTTCCCACTCATACCACGGTCTTCCTTCGTGATACTCTTTCAGGACTTTAAATAACGCGTAATCTTGCAACCAATAACTGTTATCCTGACGAAAATGCTGGAACTTGGGGGCATCGAACGTTGTCTCGCGCCTGCACATTTCGCGCAACAAAATGAGTTTGGCATGTTTAACCCCGTAATCGACAAATTCCTTGCCCGCGGGATAGGCTTCCTTAAGCTCATCGATCTTTACTTTAATAGGCTTATCTTTGGCATGTGCTAATTCCGGAATCACGATATACATCGGTTCAAGCGCATACGAGCTTGATGAGTCATACGGGCAAAAAGCGCTGCCGACATCATTCATCGGCAAAAGCTGGATAATGGAAAGTCCGCAGAGTTGCGCCCAATCGATAATCCGTTTTAAATCGGCATAATCACCAGTCCCAATGCTCGACGATGAAAAAACGGAAAAAAGCGGAACCACGCATCCGGCCCTGCGTTTTCTTCCGATCAAATCCCATTGTGAAGCCGATAAGGTCTTATCAAGTTCCCGGAATAATTCGTCTGCCATACCCGTAATCCTTAGAGATACCGATAAATAAGAAAATCCAAGATTGGCTGGGCATAAAAAATCATCATGATTGCCGCTGCCGACAAAAAAGGACCATAGGGGATCGTATGGTCCTTTTTTGACAAAAGGCTATAGATACCGAATACCGCCCCGAAAAAAGGCGCCACAAAAAACGTTAAAAGTGCGGCTTTCCATCCCAGGAAAGCGCCGATCATTGCCAGGAGTTTTACGTCGCCGCCTCCCATTGACTCCGTTTCACCCTGAATAGGCGGTTTTTTAAGGAGTTTAAAATAGACAAAATCAAAGGTGATCCCGGTCAGATAAATGATACCCCCTCCTAAAATAATCCCCAGGAACGAATCAAGCATAGGATTACAATCAAAATGAAACGGCCCCGTATGAAACCCCTTGATGGAAGCCAAAATAAAACCGATAATAAGCCCCCCCACGGAAATTTCATCGGGAATAATGCGATGCTGCATATCAACGAACGTCGCGATAATCAACCCGCAAACAAAAAGTGTATAATAAACAAATTCGTAACTCCAGCCATAACGCAGATAAAAGGTCAGGAATGTCACGGCGGTCAAAAATTCAACAAGCGGATAACGCAACGAGATCTTTTGTTTGCAAGCCCGGCACTTTCCTCCCAACAAGAAGTAACTTATCAGCGGGATATTATCGTATCCGCGGATCTGCTTTTTACAGTGAGGACAATGGGACCGCGGCCAGACAATCGACTCTCCCAAAGGCATACGGTGTATACAGACATTAATAAAACTTCCTACCATTGATCCGAACAAAAACACAGCTATATCTGCAATCATGCCTGTCCTACTCCTTCCTTAAGAGCTTTCCACATGATATCTTCCGGAGGTTTTTCCCCGGTCCAATGTTCAAATGAGCCAGCACCCTGATAGAGAAGCATCTTTAAACCATTTGCGGTTTTGCATCCGCGCGCCTTTGCCCGGGCAAGCAACTTCGTTTCAACGGGTGTATAAATAAGATCATACACAAAAAGATTTTTATGGAACTTCGATTCGGGGACAAGACATGGATCAGCCGGTTTCATGCCGCACGGGGTGGCATTGATAAGAATGTCTTTTTGTGCGATGTCCAATGCTTCTACGTCAGAAACCGGATAGATGGGAAACCCCGGAAAAATATCGCTGACCATGCCGGCAATCAGCCTTGCTTTTGAGGCATCGACATCGCAGATAGCAATATCCCTGACTTTTTCGTTGGCCAAAACATAGCTGACCGCGCGCGCTGCCCCTCCGGCGCCGATTATTGCCGCGCGTTTTGCAACAGGGTCAATGTTTTCTTTCAGGTGACGGGCAAAACCGGTAATATCCGTATTAAAACCATACCAGACTCCGCCGGCAAATACCGCCGTATTAATTGCCTTAACCTTAAACAAATGATTTGATTCGGCAGGAAGTTTCACGAATTGTAATGCCCGTTCTTTATAGGGGATGGTAATATTCAGCCCGCGGATGTTGTTCTTTTCGAGGGAATAAAAAAACTCTTCGAGGTCGCCTGCAGCAACCTCAAAGAGTTTGTATGTAGCATTAATACCCAGCGCCTTAAATGCAGCATTCTGCATCAATGGCGAAAGGCTGTGCTTGACGGGAAACCCTAACACTCCATAAACGGCAGGAGATTTCGTATCCATGCAGATGGATTTAACCTGTGATTGACAAATAGGTTTAAAGGCTCTCGATTTTATTCAAAGCGCTGATATATGCGCGCACAGATGCTTCGATGATATCGGTGCTGGAGCCGCGGCCAATAACAACGCTGCCTTTCGCTTTCAACTTCAAGCCGACTTCGCCAAGCGCATCTTTCCCTTTAGTCACTGCTTCAATGCGATAATCCTGCAATTCACCTTTGATACCGGTTGCTTTATCAAGGGCCTTAAAGCAGGCATCAACAGGGCCGTCACCGTTGGACTTGCCAGAAACAGCCTTGCCTTTATACCGCAACAAAACCGTTGCCGAAGGTATAAGTTTGGTTCCTGAATTAATTTCAAAACTGTCAAGAATCCAAACCGGCTTAATCAGCTTTACTTCATCTTCAACAAGCGTTAAAAGATCCTCATCAAATATCTGCTTTTTCTTATCGGCAAGCTCTTTAAAACGCGTGTAAAGCTTTTCCAGTTCTTCTTCGGTAAGTTTGAATCCCAAATCTTTCAGCCGCGCGCTCAACGCATGCCTTCCGGAATGTTTCCCCAGGAAAAGCGCATCCCCGACATACCCGACATCTTCAGATTTAATGATTTCATAGGTCGAACGCTCTTTCAAAACGCCGTCCTGATGAATGCCTGATTCATGGCGAAACGCATTAGCTCCCACAATCGCCTTATTCGGAGCAACCGGTAAACCGGTAAGCTTGCTGACAAGACGCGAAACCTTGTAAATCTGTTTGGTATCGATAGTGGTTTCAACCATGCGATAGACGTCTTTACGGGTACGAATTGCCATAACAATCTCTTCAAGCGAGGCATTCCCCGCGCGTTCACCAATGCCATTGACGGTGCACTCAACCTGCCGGGCGCCGTATTTAACCGCCGCCAATGAATTGGCAACAGCCAAACCCAAATCATTATGGCAATGAACCGCGACAATCGCCTTCTTGATATTCGGGACATTTTCCGAGATCAAGCGGATAATCTTTCCGAATTCATCCGGTTCCGAATATCCAACCGTATCGGGAATATTAACGGTTGTTGCGCCCGCATCAATAACCGCTTGCACTACACGGTGCAAAAATGCAGGTTCGGTACGCGAAGCATCCTCGGGAGAAAAATCGACATCAGAACAGAATTTCTTTGCGTATTTGACGCTTTCAACGGCCAAACGCAAAATTTCATCCTCTGCCTTTTTCAATTTGTATTGCATATGGATTTTCGACGTCGCAAGAAAAACGTGAATGCGCGGATTTTCTGCGGGTTTTACCGCTTCCGCCGCCGCGTCAATGTCTGCTTGTATGCAGCGGGCAAGGGCGCAAATAACCGCATTTTTCACGGATTTGGAAATCTGCTTAACCGATTCCAATTCCCCGGGACTGGCGATAGGGAACCCGGCTTCAATCACATCAACGCCCATTGCCGCAAGCGCATACGCAATCTCAAGCTTCTCAGCCGGGTTTAAACTCGCACCCGGGGCCTGTTCCCCATCCCGTAATGTTGTGTCGAAAATAATCAACTTATCCATAATAAGCCTAGCAGTCTATAGTTTGTGGTCAATAGCCGATAGAAAACCTACATTACGCCTCTTTTTAATATCAACCATCGACTATAGACTATCGACCTGTAGTTTACTTCTTCATCCAGGGCATCATCTCACGTAACTCTTTGCCGACCTTCTCAATTTTATGTTCATCTCCGGCCGCAAGTAAGCTATCGAAATTCTTTCTGCCGGTTTCATTCTCTTTAATCCATTCGCGTGCAAACTTCCCCGAACGGATCTCTTTCAGGATCTTCTTCATTTCCTTACGGGTACGCTCAGTAATAATACGCGGTCCGCGGGAAAGGTCCCCGTACGTCGCAGTATTAGAAACTTTGCGTCTCATACCGCTGATACCATACTCATAAATAAGATCGGTGATGAGTTTCAATTCATGCTGAACCTCGAAATAGGCGATCTCCGGCTGATATCCTGCTTCAACAAGCGTATCAAACCCGGCCTTAATCAGCGCAGAGGTACCGCCGCAGAGAACAACCTGCTCGCCAAAAAGATCCGTCTCGGTCTCTTCATCAAACGTCGTCTCAATAACACCGGCAGTCGTGGCGCGTAAACCTTTCGCAAAAGCAAGCGCCAGTTTTTTTGCATTACCGCTGGCATCCTGATACACCGCGATTAATGAAGGAACCCCTTTCCCCTCTTCATACATTCTGCGAACCAATGCGCCAGGGCCTTTCGGGGCGACCATGAAAACATCCACATTTTTCGGCGGTTTAATCTGCTTGAAACGGATATTGAAACCGTGCGAAAAACAAAGCGCTTTTCCTTTTTTCAGAAATGGTTTAATGCTCTCTGTATAAACTTTTGCCTGCACATGGTCCTGTGTCAGGATCTGAATAATATCGCCTTGTTTTGCTGCTTCATCCGCAGTGACAGGCGTAAAACCATCTTTAATCGCCAACTCGTAATTCGGCGTCCCCTTCATTTCAGAAACAATAACCTTGCAGCCGGAGTCCCGCAAACACAACGATTGTCCACGGCCCTGGATACCGTAACCGATAATAGCGATTGTCTTGTCTTTTAAAATATTTAAATCCGCATCCTTGTCATAATACATTTTAGCCATTTCGTTACCCTCCTAAAAAACCAACAGCTTTTGTTTAGTGAAGCACCGCCGAGCCTCGTCAGGCGGGGCAAGAGCACCTCTCGTTATTTTTATTGAGCCAAACCCCGCTGAGCCTCGTCAGACGGAGTACACATGCCTTATTCGATCGCCATCGCTATTCGACCGGTCCTGATCAATTCTTTAACGCCAAGCGAATGCAATGCCTCAAGCGCGTTTTTAATCTGTTCCTGATCACCCATTACCTCAATAATAACAAACGTTGCTGTATGCTCCACGATCTTTGCCGGAAACTTCTTTAAAGTACTTTCAAGTTTCATTTTTGTTTTTGGCGAAACAAGAGCCTTCACCAAAACAAGTTCCCGCTCAACATGGGCCTTTTTCGTAAAATCCGTAACCGTAATTACATCAATTAACTTATTGAGCTGTTTCTTGATTTGCTCAAGTATCATCTCATCTTTGGCATCAACCACAATTGTCATACACGAAACAGTGGGATCCAGCGTCTCGGAAACTGCCAACGAAGAAATGTTATAGCCGCGCGCGCTGAAAAGGCCGGAAATCCGCGCCAACACTCCGAATTTATTCTCCACTAATACTGATATTGTATGTCGCATTTGCTATACCTCATTTCTACCAACAATAGTCTATAGACCATTGACTATATAACGGCAGCCTGTACGGCCACTATGCCAACCCTCCGATGATCTTGTTAATAGCTTCACCCGCAGGCACCATCGGAAATACATTTTCTTCTTCTTCAACATGAAAATCAAGCAACACGGTGTTTTCGATAGCAAGCGCCTTCTCGATCGCGGCACGCACCTCTTCTTTTTTAGTCACCCGAATACCTACCGCGCCGTAACTTTCGGCAAGTTTCACGAAATCAGGGCTGGTAATCGGAGTATACGAATAGCGATGCTTATAAAAAAGTTCCTGCCATTGACGCACCATACCAAGATAGCCGTTATTCAGGATAACAATTTTCACATGGATCTTATTTGCGACACACGTTGCAAGTTCCTGAATATTCATCTGAATGGAACCGTCACCGGCAATACAAATTACCGGTTTTTCCGGACGCCCCATCTTCGCACCCATAGCAGCAGGAAAACCAAAACCCATGGTGCCCAAACCGCCCGACGTAATAAATGTCCGCGGCTTGGAACAGGTAATCCACTGCGCAGCCCACATCTGATGCTGACCGACTTCCGTCGTGATAACCGCATCCCCTTTGGTCACCGCATCAATCTGTTCAATAACATACTGCGGTAAAATTTTGTCTTTGTCTTTATATCCCATGGGATATTTTTTCTTTAATCCATCCACATGTTTCAACCATTCACTGATCGCGGGAGCATGTTTCAATTCTTTATTCAAGGCAATCAACGCCTGTTTTGCGTCTCCCACAATCGGGATTTCAACCTTCACATTCTTACTGATTGATGAAGGATCAATATCAATATGAATAACCTTGGCTCCGGGAGCAAACGCATCAAGCCTTCCGGTCACCCGATCATCGAATCGCGCGCCCACGGCAATAATGAGATCGGACTCCATAATACTGTGATTGGCATAGGCAGTTCCGTGCATTCCCAGCATCCCTACAGACTGCTTATGATGAGCGGGGAATGCTCCAATACCCATGAGCGTCCAGGTCACCGGGCAACCGATCTTTTCGGCAAGCTCGAGAAGTTCTAACGCGGCGCTCGACGTAATAATACCGCCGCCCACATACAAGATAGGGCGTTTGGAATCAAGGATTAATTTTGCCGCCCGTTTGATCTGCCCCATGTGCCCGGTATATGTCGGATTATAACTCCTGATTTTGACCTCTTCGGGCCATTCAAATTCAGACTCGGCATTTTGTACATCCATGGGTAAATCAATAAGGACAGGTCCCGGCCTGCCGGTTGAAGCAATGTAAAAGGCTTCACGCACCGTACGAGCCAGATCTTTGACATCCTTCACCAGAAAGTTATGTTTGGTAACCGGACGCGTAATCCCGGTAATATCCGCTTCCTGAAACGCATCGTTTCCGATTAAACTCGTACGCACCTGTCCGGTAATGGCAACCATGGGTATAGAATCCATATAGGCATTCGCCAGGCCCGTCACCAAATTCGTGGCACCCGGCCCGCTCGTTGCAAGACAAACGCCAACTTTTCCCGTCGCGCGCGCGTACCCGTCGGCAGCATGAGCGGCACCTTGTTCATGACGGGTAAGGATAAATTGAAACGCGTTAAAATCGTAGAGTTTGTCAAATGTCGGCAGGATCTGGCCTCCGGGATAACCAAAGACCACTTCAACGCCTTCGCGTTTTAAACATTCCAGTAATATGAGCGAGCCAGTCATCTTCATATACGTAATTCCTCTTCGGGTTACAAAGTCACAAGGTCACATGTCACAAGTAGAAAAAGGTTTTCTTGTGACGTTATGACGTTGTAACTTGTGACTTTATTGAAGCACTGCCCCCTTATCCGCACTCGTTACCAGACGCGAATAACGGGAAAGATATCCGGTTTTTATTTTCGGTTCAACCGACTTCCAGGTTTTAAACCGTTTTGCAATCTCCTGTTTCGTCAGTTTCACTTCGATCTTACGAGCCGGAATATCAATCGTAATACGATCATTATCTTTTAAAATCGCGATCGGTCCCTTTGCTGACGCTTCAGGAGACACATGGCCGATGCACGGGCCTTTTGTTCCGCCTGAAAAACGGCCATCGGTAATAAGCGCGACGGAATTGGCAAGTCCCATACCGACAATAGCGGATGTCGGAGCAAGCATTTCACGCATACCCGGACCACCCGCAGGCCCTTCATAACGGATAACGATCACTTCACCGCCCTTGATCTTACCGTTCAATATCGCCTGCATCGCCTCTTCTTCCCGATTGAAAACACGGGCCTTTCCGGTAAAACGCATCATCTGCTGATTGACCGCGGCTTGCTTGACAACGGCGCCATCAGGAGCAAGATTACCGAACAAAACCGCGATACCGCCTTCTGTATGATACGCGCGATTAAAAGGACGGATAACGTCCTCGTCAAAGATCTGCGCTTCATCGGCAATTTCAAAAACCGTTTTTCCACTGCAGGTTTTTGTATTGTGCAATAATGTCTGCAGCCTTTTCAAAACCGCGGGGATCCCGCCGGCATATTCAACATCTTCCATAAAATGTTCACCCGCAGGCTCAATATTCGTGATATGCGGTGTTTTTTTACTAATGATATCGAATGTTTTTAAATCAAGCTCAATGCCTGCTTCATGGGCAATAGCCATAAGATGCAAAACCGTATTGCTTGAACCGCCCAAGGCCATATCAACGGTAATCGCATTCTCAAGCGATTTCCTGGTAATAATATCGCGCGGTTTAATATCCCGCCGCACTAACTCTACGATCTGCTCGCCGCTTGCTTCGGCAATACGGCGTTTTTTGGCGGAAACCGCAAGCGCTGTGCCTGCACCGATCATAGACATACCCATAGTCTCGGTTAAACAAGCCATGGTATTTGCCGTATATAACCCCTGGCAAGAACCGGCACCGGGACAGGCTTCCATCTCAACGCAGGTAAGCTCCTTGCCTTTTAATTCACCGGTCTTAGCCTGAGCCACCGCTTCATAGGTATCATGCACAAACGCAAGACGGCGTTTATTATAATGCCCGCCCATCATAGGGCCCGCGGTAACGACAACCGTCGGTATATTGATCCGCACAGCGCCCATAAGCATGCCCGGAGTAATCTTGTCGCAATTGGTTAAACATACTAACCCGTCTAATTGATGCGCGTTACAAACACTCTCAATGATATCGGCAACGATTTCCCGCATTGCCAGAGGATAGCACATCCCCAAATGGCCCATTGCAATACCGTCGCAAATGCCCGGAACGCCGAAGAAAAAAGGAACACCGCCACCGGCGCAAATACCGCGTTCAATAAAACGCTCGAGATCCCGCATTCCAACATGTCCGGCAATTAAATCAGTGAACGAAGTGGCTACACCGATAAACGGTTTATCCAGATCTTTTCTGCTTAATCCTGTTGCATGCAGCAATGCCCTGTGGGGAATACGCTCAATACCTTTTTTGATCGTGTCGGAACGCATACTTCAACTCTCCTTTTAAACGCGGGTTTCAATGTCACACGTCACAAAGTCACACGTAAAAATACTCTTCTTGTGACGTTATGACCTTGTAACTTGAGACCCTGCCTATTTCCTACGACTAATCAGCACCTTCTCCGTCATGCACAACTGCAGGACCTGCCTGACGTTTACGGGTAATCACGCGCTTCAAAGTAATAAATTTTTCAACAATCTGTTTATTATTAATCGCGTTTAACTGTTTAAAGAGAAACTCGAATTTCTGTTCTATTTCAGCGGCAATGGCATCGCGCACGGTGCTCGGGAGAGCCATAATTTCCTTCTTAAACGGCCCCAGTGCTTTCTTGCGCGCCTTATAGAAGAACTGCTCATCGCTATCTCCTGCTTTCTTCTCTGCCTGTGCGTTGAGCGTAAGCCATTCATACATTTTATTTTTTAAATCAACCGGGAAATGCTTGCTATCAAACATCATATTCTGAAAACCGGTCGCAAGGTGAACTTCCACGGTATTATTCTCCGGGAATTTATGGAACAAATCCTCCGGAAGAGTCGAAGCACCATGCTGGACAGCGCCGCCGATACCAAATTCCTGCTGTGATATGGTTGAAAGATTCTTCAAGGTATCAAAATCAAGTTTTACTTCAGCAATTGAGCCGTCTGCTTTTACGACGCCGCCATGCGACGTACCGGTCTGAATGGAAATCTTGCTGATGCCGGTCAACCCTTTACGCAACCTCTCACTGAATCCCTGCATAAACGCGCGCAATTCTTCCGGAGTTGAATTAGCATGCCCGACTTCACCGATTTCTCCACCGACGGAAACCGTAATACCTTTGGGCTCAATACGACGAATAAACTGCGTTAATTTCGCACACACCTCGTAATTATTCTTCTGCTGTTTCTTAACATCGGGTTTGGTAAGGTCAACCAAGGTCGATGAATCAATATCAATATTATAGAAACCCGCTTCAACCGCATCCCCTATCAGTGCCTGCAATGTTGCAAGTTCTTTGTCGGGATTTTCAGCGTATTTTTTGGCATTGGCCTGGGTGTGATCTGCCTGGATGAAAACCGGCCCCGTATATCCTTCCTTCACCGCTGCCGCCAAAATCACACTCACAAACTCAGCGGGGACCTGGTTGGTATACCCCATTTCTGATTTTGCGATCTCAAAAATAAATGCACCCGCATTATTTCTTTTAGAAACCCTGAAAAGCGCGCGCGCTAAATCATACGACATGCTGCGCAAATTAATCGCCGGGACCGTAAATCCGCTCCACTGACCTTTTCCACGCGCCATATACAACTCATGGATACTGGCCGGATAAATACCTTTTTTATAAGCGATATCAATTATTTTCTTGGCCACGCTTTTCTTCACAGCCATATCGTCGGAATTAATAATCTGGAATGCTAATGCTTCGATATCAACTGGTTTTCTTCCCATCATGCTTCTCCTCTCTTATCAATATGATTATGTTAAAGCCCGTAATAAGGCATATGCTTGATCAAGGTTCAATTCTTTTTTCTTCCTGGCAAATTCCAAACCGATACTATCGACGAGTCCGTCATGAAACCGCACGACTTGAGCGGTTTCACCGGCAACCAGGCGTTCAACCGCGGCATGCCCCAAAGTCGCCGCCAATGACCTGCTGAATGCCGTCGGCCGTCCTCCGCGCTGGATATGCCCCAAAACAACCGTCCGTGTCTGTAAACCGGTCATCTCGCTAATCTGAGAAGCGATATCATCGGCCTTACCCGCTCCCTCAGCAACCACGATGATCCAACTCATTTTACCGACAAGAGTGCCATCCACAATCTCCTGGCAAATTTTCTGGAGATTATACGGGAACTCCGGCACAATAACTTCTTCGCATCCGCCGGCAAGAGCGACTTCCATGGCAATAAATCCTGATTCCCTGCCCATGACCTCAACAACAAAAACCCGTTCCATGGAACTTGAGGTATCGCGGATATTATCAATTGCGGTCAATGCGGTATTAACCGCAGTATCAAGGCCTATGGTAGAATCAATACCATTGATATCATTATCAATAGAAGCTGGTATCCCGATACAAGGAACTTTATATTCCTTATAAAACTCATGCAATGCCGTAAGACTCCCATTCCCGCCCAAAACAATCATGCCATCAATGGAAAATTTCTGAAGCGTCTTCCAGGCACGCGATTTACCCTCGGGAGTAAAAAACTCGGGGCACCGCATAGTTTTCAAAATCGTACCGCCTAAATTAATAATCCCTGAAACAGAACGGTGATTCAAAGGTTTGAGATCCTCATTAATCAAACCCCAATACCCGCGAAAGACACCGTAAATTTCAAGCTTATGGCGAAGCGCCGTACGCACAACCGCGCGTATCGCCGGGTTCATTCCCGGCGCATCCCCGCCAGTCGTCAATACTGCAATTCGCTTAATCGCCAATGAATATCTCCGCCAATAACAACGGTTATCGGTTTACGGTCAGCGGTTTACGGTTAACGGTTCTCGGTTAAAAACCTAAAGAAAAGCTGTTAACCGACAACCGAACACCGATAACCTGTTTTATTTTCAAACGTATCTATTACGTTCCTGATTCCCAACTTGCCAGATATTTCGTCTGCTCGGCTGTCAAAGTATCAATCTTGATCCCCATTGACTTCAATTTCAAAGCAGCGATATTTTTATCGATATCATCAGGAACCTTAAACACCGAATGTTCGAGTTCCCTGTAATTCTTAACAATGTATTCGGCACTCAGCGCTTGATTGGCAAATGACATATCCATAACATGCGCCGGATGACCTTCAGCTGCAGCCAAGTTAATCAAACGGCCTTGGCCTAAGAGGTTGATCCTGCGGCCGTCTCTCATCGTAAACTCTTCAACATATTCCCTGATCATCTTTCTCTTCTTTGACAACTTTTCAATTGCCGGAATATCAATCTCGACGTTAAAGTGTCCGGTATTGGCGATAATCGCCCCGTCTTTCATGACCGCAACGTGTTCTCCGCGGATAACATGAAGGTCACCGGTTGCCGTAACAAAGATATCTCCGATTTTTGCTACATCTTTCATCGGCATTACTTCAAAACCGTCCATAGAAGCTTCAATCGCTTTTAACGGATCAATTTCCGTAATAATGGTACGGGCACCCATACCTTTGGCGCGCATGGCAAGGCCTCTGCCGCACCAACCGTATCCGGCGACGACAAACACGGACCCTGCGATCAATTTATTGGTCGCCCGCATAACACCGTCCATCGTTGACTGTCCCGTGCCATAACGATTATCAAAAAAATGTTTCGTAAGAGCGTCATTAACCGCAATAATCGGATAGCGCAACCTTCCTTCATTGGCAAGCGCGCGCAATCTGATAACGCCGGTCGTGGTCTCTTCAGTACCACCGATGATATTGGCATATTCCGCCTCGGAAGCCTGATGGATCATACCCACTAAATCAGCGCCATCATCCATAGTCATTTCAGGCTTTACCGCAAGCACAGCCTTCAAATGATTATAATACGTCTTGGTATTCTCTCCTTTGATAGCAAACACGGAAATACCCAGGTTCTTTACCAAAGACGCAGCCACATCATCCTGCGTAGAAAGAGGATTTGACGCGCACAGATATATTTCAGCGCCGCCAGCTTTTAATGTCTCCATAAGCACCGCTGTTTCCGTTGTTACGTGAAGACATGCCGCCACAACCCTGCCCTTCAACGGTTTCTCTTTGTTGAAACGCTCGGCAATAAGCCGTAAAACCGGCATGTTATTACGCGCCCATTCAATACGCAACGCACCTTGTGCGGCTAATTTCAAATCCTTAACATCATATTTCATCGCAACTCCTTTAGAAAATAGTAATCAACTTCTCTATCGACTATAGTCAATAGACTATTGCCTATTATAATTTGCTTGCCGCTTTTTTCAACTGCGCAGCTTTATCCGTGATTTCCCAGGAAAATTCCGGTTCTGTTCTGCCGAAATGGCCATAGGCTGCTGTTTTCTGATAAATCGGACGGCGCAAATCAAGAGAATCAATAATACCTTTCGGGGTCAGATTAAAATTCTCCCGGATAAGTTTGACAAACTTCTCATCGGAAATCTTGCCAGTCCCATAGGTTTCGACGAAAATCGACAGCGGATCGGCATATCCGATAACATATGAAAGTTGCACCATGAATTTATCAGCAAGACCCGCGGCAACTATATTCTTGGCGATATAACGGCACATATACGCTGCAGAACGGTCAACCTTGGTCGGATCTTTTCCGGAGAAAGCGCCGCCGCCGTGAGGAATCACGCCGCCGTAGGTATCAACGATAATCTTACGGCCCGTCATACCGGTATCAGACTGCGGACCACCGATAACGAATTTACCGGTTTGATTCACGTAGTATTTCGTGTTTTTGTCGATCATATCCTTCAGCACGGGTTTAGCAATAACCTCCACCATTTCTTTACGAGCCTTTTCTGTTATCTGCTGACCGGACTTATCCAAAATCTCTTCTGTATGCTGACAGGCCAAAACAACCGAATCAACGCGTACCGGTAAATCATTCTCATATTCAATAGTTACCTGTGATTTACAATCAGGTCCCAAATATTTCAAGGTACTGTTCCTGCGGACATCCGCCATGCGCTTGACAAGCTTATGCGCAAGCATGATGGGTAACGGCATTAATTCATCGGTCTCTGTACACGCATACCCGAACATAATACCCTGATCTCCAGCACCACCGGCATTAACACCCTGGGCAATATCAGGCGACTGCGCATTAATGGTATTAACGATAGCACAGGTATGATAATCAAAGCCGTATTTGGGATCCGTATATCCGATCCCCTCAATAACTTTACGGGCAAGTTTCTGGACATCAACATAGGTAGTCGTCGTAATTTCTCCTCCGACGATCAAAAGTCCCATAGTAACATATGTTTCACAGGCAACTCTGCTCATTTCCTTATTTTTATCATACCCGAGGACATGATCAAGCACCGCATCAGAAATCTGATCGCACACTTTATCCGGATGACCTTCTCCAACTGATTCCGAGGTGAAAAAATGCTTACGTACAGCCATTGGTTAACTCTCCTCTTTTATGGTGTTTTCGAAAACTGCTTATCCGCTTTTTTATAATACTTCGGGTCGCCGATATCAAACCACGTTCCGCAAAACGTATGTGCATACACGGTTACGGTCTTCCGTAACCAATCTATATAACAGCCTGTCGCGTCACATTTGCCGGCACAAGCTTTAAAATACCGCTCTAAAAGCCCCAAACGTGAAGCCGGAAAATAATATAAACACATTGCTACCAGCGTTGAATGGGGGTTGGCCGGTTTTTCCTGAAAATCAACGACTTTCGATTTTGTATTAAGTTTTGCAACACCATACCGGGAAGCTTCGGAAAAATGCCGGATGTCATAGACACCGATAACCGGCGCTGAAGCATGCCCCTTACAAAAAGCCACAAAGTCGAGAAGTTCGCCGTTAAAAAGATTATCTCCGCCGATAACTAACAAATCGTCTTTAATCCGCTTTCGGCGTATCGCAAAATGCATATCGCCGATTGCCCCGCGCCTGTCTTCCAACGTCGAAGTTAAATCGTCAACCAGGCTGATTTTCTTAAAGCTCGGATGTTTTTTATGCCACGATCGGAATCGGCCGATAAACTTTGAATTTGTAACCACAATAATTTCGGTAACTGCAGGAATCCGCTCAAGTTTTTCAACGATGTAATCAATCATCGGCCTGCCGCCAACCGTCAAAAGCGGTTTAGGAAACGTTTTCGTTAACGGATAAAGCCGTGTCGCATATCCTGCTGCAAGAATAAGCGCTTTCATCGTTGAGCCAAAATCTCCCGCAATTTCACCTGACTGAACTCTTCAACTTCTTTACCGGTCGAAAGCCGCAATGCCTGCGCAGCAATTTCCTGCACCTGTTTTGCGGAAACACTGCGCACAATATATTTAATCCGAGGAATTATAACCGGCGGCATACTGAATTCATCAAGCCCTAACCCTAACAAAATAAGCGCCAACGATGGTTCTCCGGACATCTCACCGCACATCCCGACCCAAATACCCGCACTATGCGCCGAATCAATAATACTTTTGATAAGCCGCAATACTGCCGGATGCGCAGGTTCGTATAAATAAGCGACTTTTTCATTGGCACGATCCACTGCCAATGAATACTGAATAAGATCGTTGGTGCCGATACTGAAAAAATCGGCTTCCGTTGCCAGAAGATCGGCGGTCACAGCCGCTGAAGGGACTTCAATCATCGCGCCGACTTCAATATCGGGATCAAACGGTTTACCTTCATTGCGCAATTCATTTTTAACATCTTCTAAAATCGCATTCGCCTGGCGCAGTTCTTCAACGCCAGAGATCATCGGATACATCATTTTTAATTTACCATGAACCGAAGCGCGCAAGATCGCCCTCAGCTGCACTTTAAAGACGTCGGGACGGGCCAAACAAAACCGGATGGCTCGCCACCCTAAAAACGGCGTCATTTCATGAGGCATTTCAAACTGCGAAAGGAATTTATCTCCGCCCAAATCAATGGTGCGGATAATAACCGAATGCGGAGCCATCATCTCCGCGACACCGCGATACGCCTGGTAATGTTCTTCCTCGGTAGGCAAATCCGTACGGTTCATGTAGAAAAATTCGGTCCGGTACAAACCGATCCCCTGTCCGCCATGCAATTGAACAGACGGCACTTCATCGGGGAACTCTATATTACCGGCAATCTCGACCATCTTTCCGTCCAGGGTCACCGCGGGCAGGTCTTTGACCGAGAAGAATTGTTCCGTAATGCCGCGTATTTTCTGCTCTTCACGACGATAAATCTCAAGGGTCTGGCTATCGGGATCGACAATAACCATACCCATACTGCCGTCCACGATCAAGATATCCCCTGATTTGATCTTGGCAATGGCTTCGCCCAGACCAACAACCGCAGGGATCTCGATGGACTTAGCCATAATCGCCGTGTGGCTTGTCTTACCACCGACGTCAGTTACAAAGGCGGAAACGTTCTGCCGATGCATGGCAGCGGTGTCAGACGGAGAAAGGTCATGCGCAACAATAATCACCTTTTCCTTGACATCCTCGATCCCGCGCTTTGCTTTTCCCAATAAATTGCGCAAGATACGCTTACCGACATCATTGATATCGGCGGTACGCTCTTTCAAATATTCATCTTCTATTTTGGAGAAAATGTCGACGTATTTCTTCAATACCTCGGAAAAAATAAATGCAACGCTCAACCGGTCTTTTTTTAACCGCGAGATCACCTCTTCGATGATCATACGATCTTCAAGAACCAGGATATGCGCGTCAAAAATCTGCGCTTCCTCCTGCCCCATATCGGTGGCAATGCGCTTTTGCAATTCAAGAATTTCCTTGCGCGTCTGAATAAGCGCTTCCTCAAAAAGCTGGATCTGCAAAGGGATCTCTTCCGGCTTAACTTCAAGCCGGGGAATCGAAAATTCTTCTTTCCCTAATTTATAAGCCGGACCAATGGTAATACCGGGAGCCGCGGCTATGCCTTTAAGCTGTATCATATTATTCTTCGTACCCTATGATTTTCTCGAGTTCCGCAAGCGCTGCTTCTGCATCGTCGCCTTCAGCCTCGATAATAATAAAACTCCCCTGTTCAGCGCCAAGCATCAGGATTCCCATAATAGACTTGCCGTTCACCACTTCTTCATCACGCCTGACCGTAATGCGCGATTCAAATTTATTGGCAACTTGCACGAAGTGCGCGGCGGGCCTGGCGTGCAGGCCTTGTTTACTTTTAACAACAACTTTTTTCCTGAGTAACGGCATCGCAGTATCCATTTCTAAATCTCGTCAATAATTCCAAGGATTATCTTCGCCAATTTCGAGGAATCATGACGAACTACACTATTCTCAATAAAAACAGTATCATCTTCGAGTACCCGATACCCCATATTCTTAACATTCCTGAGATCATTAACAACCGGGAATGAACCCTCCAAAGCATACCGTTTGAGAATATCCTGAGAAATTTCTCCGATATTAACAATACAATAATCAAAAATCCGGGGATGACTATGAGCTGCCAGAGTCTTAATATGCTCCGAAACGCTATAGCCGTCGCTCTCGCCCGGCTGAGTCATGATATTACAGACATAAACCTTAATCGCATCGGATGCAATAATGGCATCCGTTATCTCTTTAATCAAAAGATTCGGAACAATACTGGTATATAACGAACCCGGGCCAAGAACAATGATCTGGGCTTCTTTGATCGCCCTGATTGCTTCCGGAGTCGCGGTATTCTGTTCGGGTTTTAAAAAAACGCGCGCTATCGGCCGGCGCATAGTGGGAATCTTATTCTCGCCTTCTACCACCGAACCGTCTTTGAAATGAGCAACCAGCACCACATTATTCAACGTCGCCGGGACAACTTGACCGCGCAGGGCCAAAACCTTACTTGTTTCCTTAAGCGCTTTTTCAAAATCACCGGTTACCCGCGTCATGGCGGTAATAAATAAGTTACCGAAACTATGCCCTGACAATTCCGAAGTTTTATCAAAACGGAATTGAAATAAATCCCGCAGCAATGCCGGGGCATCCGCTAAAGCAACTAAACAGTTCCGGATGTCGCCGGGCGGCAAGATATCGAATTCCTGACGTAACCGACCGCTTGAGCCGCCATCATCGGCAACCGTAACAATCGCGGTCAGATTCGAACTATATTCTTTGAGCCCGCTTAAAAGCGCACTTAAGCCTGTTCCGCCGCCGACAGTAACAATTTTCGGGCCGCGGCCAAGCTGCTTGCGATGGTATAGAATATCAACCAATCCGGCAGAATCTTTGTTGGGCATAAAACCCGTTATTAAAGAACGAACCAGCCGTTTAATACCAAGAATAAGAATTATAATACCGGATATAATAACAACGACATCCAGGATCTGGATCATCCAAAACTCTTCGGATCGCAAATGCCCTGATCCAAGGACTACCAAAACCACCCCGAAAGCGGCTAAAACAATCCAGCGTTTTACCCCGATACCGGGGTACAGCCACTTAAACACCCCGCTATACTCAAACTTTTGCAAGCTAAAGTTTTTTTTCATCTTCCTGGCCGATTATGGTAGCCACAGCATCAGGGCTTGCACAACTGCGCAGAGAATCGCGGAAATATTTATCTTTTAATAAACGTGAAATACGGGCAAGGGCTTTCAAATGCGGACCAGCTGAGTCCTGCGGTGCCACTAATAGAAAGAAAATATACACCGGTTCCCCGTCTAAAGAATCAAAATCGACCCCTTTTTTGGAAAGACCGAAAGCCGCAACAAGATTCGTAACAGAATCGCATTTGGCATGAGGAATCGCAACACCCTGACCAATAGCCGTGGAACCAAGCGCCTCACGCGCCAGCAACGATTCAATAAGCTTAACGCGATTTTTCTTATCAATGCCACCGGCATTAATAAGTACTTCAACCATTTCCTTGACAACATCTTCTTTCTTTGTCGCGTTAATATCAATCACGATTGCAGACTTTGAGAGAAAATCCATAATTTTCATATTATTCTCCTTACCTTCTTATCCTCTAAACATACGCGTAGTATTGATTTTTGTGTCGATATCGTGGGGTTGGCTTTTGTCGCAAACCAGGGGCTATAGCCAACCTGGAATCTAAAAATTAAAGCGGGAGACGGGATTCGAACCCGCGACATCAACCTTGGCAAGGTTGCGCTCTAGCCAGCTGAGCTACTCCCGCATGAACGGTCTATAGTCCCTGCCTGCCGGCAGGCAGGTATAGACGATGGTCGATGGCTAAAAATCTCAAGGTACGTTTTCAACAGACTATTAGCTATAGACTATCGGCTATCGACCCGATTCTCTTACTTCAATGGGCGAAAGAGGATTTGAACCTCCAAGGGTTTCCCCAACAGCTCCTAAGGCTGCCGCGTCTGCCAATTCCGCCATCCGCCCGATTTCAAAAATAGCGGATTTCTTATTTCATAGGTGTCAACTGCAATTACATGACACACTGCAACATGTAACCTTGTGACGTGTGACATTGAGACCCGGATTAATCCTTCACAATACACGAAGTGTCACGAATAAAATGAGCCTCCCGCGACTCGAACGCGGCACAGCCACCTTAAAAGGGTGGTGCTCTACCAGATGAGCTAGAGGCCCGTAATTTAAGTTTCTTTTCATTACCTCTAGCTCACTCTTGCGAGTTCTGAGGCACCCCTCAGAACGAGTCAAGAGGAGCTGCTAGAGGCCCGTAATTTAAGTTTCTTTTCATTACCTCTAGCTCACTCTTGCGAGTTCTGAGGCACCCCTCAGAACGAGTCAAGAGGAGCTGCTAGAGGCCCGTAATTTACAATATCAATCCAGAACTGGTCTATAGTCCATAGACTATGGACTATAGATTCTGGCTAATTTTAAAAGTCTGTAAGTTCCTTATCCTTCAATTTCAGGATTTCTTCGACTTTCGAGATGTACACAGTTACCTTCTTCTCTAAATCATCGAGACTTCGGAACTTCTCATCCTCGGAAATAATTTTGTCTTTCTCAAGCTTCTCAATCGCTTCTTTGGCAGCATGACGGATTGTACGCAACGAAACCTTACCGTCTTCAGCCATCTGATGGATCTGTTTGACCATTTCCTGACGACGATCTTTTGACAACGGCGGTATCGATAAACGGACAACTTTCCCGTCGTTAGAAGGGGTGATGCCAAGATTCGATTTCTGAATCGCTTTTTCAATTTCAACGATCGCGGTCGGATCCCACGGCTGAATAACGATCATATGCGGATCCGGGACCGTAATCTGTCCTATCTGTTTTAAGAGCGTCGGAGTCCCGTAATAATCAATGTGCAATCCTTCAACGAGATGAGGACTGGCCCTGCCGGTACGCACTTCTGCGAAATTACGGCTCAACGCTTCAATTGACTTTTTCATTTTATCATCTGCGCCGTGTAAAACTTCTTTGGAAGTCATAGGTATACCCCCTGAATTAGCACACTACGGTGCCGATTGTATCCCCCAGCACCACACGCTTAATATTACCGACTTTGGCCATGTCAAAAACGACAATTGGCAATTTATTATCCATGCACAAACTCACCGCAGTAGCATCCATAACCTTAAGACGTTTCTTCAAAACATCAATATACTGAAGCCGGGAAAACCGTTTTGCCTTTGTATCTTTTAGAGGATCTGCCGAATATACACCGTCGACTTTGGTAGCCTTCAAGATCGCATCTGCGTTAATCTCCATTGCCCGGAGTGCCGCAGCAGTATCCGTCGTAAAATACGGATTGCCGGTTCCAGCGACAAAAATAACCACGCGGCCTTTTTCAAGGTGACGGACGGCTTTGCGTCGAATATACGGCTCTGCAATCCGCTGCATCTCTATCGCGGTCATAACGCGCGTCGGAACATCCATTTTCTCCAAAACATTCTGAAGAGCAAGACCGTTAATCACAGTAGCAAGCATGCCCATGTAATCGGCAACAGAACGATCCATATCAAGTCCGCGGGAAGCAGTATTCTCCTGCCCACGAAAAATATTGCCGCCTCCAAGAACAATTGCCACGTCGACGCCAAGAAATTTAACATCCTTGATCTGCTTGGCAATTGAAACAAGGACATCATGGTCAATACCATGCGAACCTTTTCCCTGCAAAGCTTCGCCGCTTAACTTCAAAACAACCCGTTTATACACCGGTTTTTGCATTATGCCCCTATTTGGTAACGGACAAATCTTCGAACAATCAAGTTCTCGCTGAACTTGGCAAACAACGTACTTAAATAATCGTTTACCGTGATGCTCGGATCCTTGACAAACGGCTGTTGTAAAAGACAGTGCTCTTTATAAAAAAGCTCTTTGTCTTTTTCCTGTTCAATGATCTCGGCAGGGACGTCCTCTTTCTTAACATACGTCGGGCTGCACGCCGCAATATGCATTGCAATATCCTTCGTAAACTGACAAAAATCAGGACTGCGTGACACAAAATCAGTTTCAGAATCAACCTCGAGAAGAACACCGATCTTATTGCCCATGTGAACATAGGCTTCAATGCGGCCTTCTTTAGCGGCACGGTCTGATTTCTTAGCGGCAATCTCAAGCCCGCGCTTACGCAAAAGCTCAGCTGCCTTTTTAATATCTCCCGTACTATCTGCAAGCGCTTTTCTGCAGTCAGCAATACTGGCTGCGGTCATTTCGCGCAATTCTTTAATCGAATCTAAACTCACTGCCATGGTAGTAACCCTTTCCTTAGAACGCCGCAGATATACCAACGCGGGTTCTTTTTAATGCACCCCCCCAGGGAGCGACATCCCCATCTGCCATTGCCACGGGCGCAAACCCAATGGAATTCAGACACGGGAATTAACAATTATTTCTTTCTATTTTTTGCGTCATCAAGAGGCTTGGTGCGGCCCTTTTTTGCAGCCTTGGCCTCATCGGTAAGATCAGGAGCAACAATCTCTTCAATTTCCTTGATCTTGACTTCTTCCTCAGGAAGCAGATCTGCTGCCGGCGTTTCCCCGCCCTCCTGCTTCTCTTTTGCCGCAACACCCTCTTGCGCCAAATAAGACACAAAACGTTTCCGCCCTTCAATGGCGGCATCCGCAATTAACGACGTAATAAGCTTTATTGATTTGGTAGCATCGTCATTACCGGGAACCGGATACGCAATAAAAGACGGGTCCGAGTTCGTATCAATAAGTCCGATGACAGGAACGCCAAGTTTACGCGCTTCTTTTACCGCCGTATCTTCTTTCTTTGTGTCGACGATAAAAATAGCCTTGGGCATCCGCTCCATCAAAACGATACCGGCGAAATTCTTCTTTAACTTCGCAAGCTCTTTTTCAAGACGCGCAATTTCCTTTTTGGTGATTTTTTCGTAGGTGCCGTCAACCTTCATCTTTTCGATTTCCTTAAGACGATTGATGCTCTTTTTAACCGTCTGGAAATTCGTAAGCATACCGCCCGGCCAACGATCAGTTACATAATACATGCCTGAACGCTGCGCTTCCTGGAAAACAACTTCCTGTGCCTGCTTTTTAGTCCCCACGAAAAGGATAACTTCTCCTTTAGCCGTCAAATCAAGGACAAAATCCCTGGCTTTTGCAAGGCACTCTTCAACCTTTTCAAGATCGATGATGTAAATCCCGCTTCGTTCGCCGAAAATAAACTTCTTCATCTTCGGATTCCAACGGGATGTTCTATGTCCGAAATGAACCCCTGCTTCCAACAACTGTTTTATCAATTCACTAGGCAAAGCGTGTTCCTCCTCTCGAAACAACTGGCGGCTTTCCGTCTATCAGTACGGATTTAAAAGCCATTACTGGTTGCGTATCCTCCGGTTCCTGCGTGTTGATAGACGGTAAGCGTGTATGGCGCCAATCCTTGCGCAAAACCAAAAGTTACGTGTTACTTTTTTGTATTAAATTCCCTCAATAAGACGATTTTATCCTACAGAGAAAGTTAAAATATATCATAAAAGCAAGTACTATGCAAATTATTTTTGATTATTTTTGATTATTTCTGCAATTCCTGCATATGGTACAATTTGGCGTATAAACCGTCAATTTTAAGCAACTCTCCATGCGTCCCTGATTCGCTGATAACCCCTTTATCAAGGACAATAATTCTCGTTGCGTTGCGTATTGTTGAAAGCCGGTGCGCAACCACAAAAACGGTTCTACCCTCAATAAGCCTGTTTAACGCCTCCTGCACAATCCGTTCAGAAGCCGTATCAAGCTGTGAGGTAGCTTCATCCAATAAAAGAATCGGGGGATTCTTAAGCAACGCCCGGGCAATTGCCATACGCTGCCGTTCCCCACCCGACAATTTCATGCCGCGATCACCAATAACCGTATCATACCCTTCCGGAAGATGCGTAATAAAATCGTGTATATGCGCTTTTTTCGCAGCCTCTTCTATCAACGCCTGATTCGCTGAATTTGTGCCGTAGGAAATATTTGCGCGGATCGTATCGTTAAAAAGAATCGTCTCTTGCGTAACAATGCCGATCTGGTTACGCAAAGACTTAAGACTCACCTCTTTCGTATCAACTCCATCGATAAAGATACGCCCTTTTTTAGGATCATAAAAACGGGGAATTAAATCGACTAACGTACTTTTTCCCACGCCGGACGGACCAACAACCGCCAGCATCTGCCCGCGCGCCACGGTAAGGCTGATACCTTTTAAAATCTCTTTATCCTCATAATTAAACCAGATATCATCAAAAACCACATCGTGCTTAAATGCACCCAGCTCTTTGGGCGCATCGCTTTCTTTGACCGTCGGCAACGTTTCCAAAACTTCATGAATGCGCGTACTGGCAGCCATTGCCTGCTGATTGACCGAATGAACTTGGCTCAACCGTTTGAACGGACGAATAAGCGAAAATAAAGCACCCAGCGATAAACCAAAAACACCGAAAGAGATTTTTCCCGCTAAAACATCTTTTCCCACCCAGACAAAAACCGTAATACCGGCAATACATCCCAGGATTTCCGTTACCGGGCTTAAAAAAAGCATGCGTTTGATCGATTTCATGGAAATCTTGTAATAATCGCGGTTAATACGGTCAAACCGCGAAATCTCATATTTTTCCATGTTAAAGGCCTTAACAATACGTGCGCCGATAATTGTTTCGTATAAAACCGAATTAATATCCGCCATCTTCTCCTGCCCGCTTTTAGAAAGCTTACGCAAAACTTTGCCTACTTTAAGAATAGGCAAACTAATAACCGGCATAAGAATGACAACCACAATTGCAAGCTTCGGATTCAACGAAAGTGCCATAATCCCAAACAAAATCACCTGGAATGTCTGATAGAATAAGTCCGTTGAACCATACGAAACCGCGTTCTCAACCAGTTTAACATCGTTAGTAATACGCGAAATAAGTTCACCGCCGCGCTTATGCGTAAAATAATCAAGCGAAAGACTCTGCAGCTTGGTATACAATTGCGAACGGATATCCCGAACCACGCGCTGGCCGATATCCGACATCAAATACCCCTGCAAAAAAGAAAAAATACCTTTGAGCAGAAAAAGAAGAACCGTAAATATCGCCACCCCTTTCATTAAAACGTCAGGCGGCGTAGCATTAAGATAGGCGATAAATTTGTTTATGAAATCCGGGAGTTTCGCAGGGATTACTATCTGCTTATTGGTCATAATACGGTCGGCAATCGGGATAATCATAGCCAGGGTCACGTTATCAAAAAGCGCGGAAATACCCATACAAACAACTGCCAGGCTAAAGGTAGTTTTATGGGGCTTGATAAACTTCAGTAACTTAAAGTAATCCTTCATCTTTTGCTCCAGAGAAACACGGTTGTTAAGGCTTGCCCACCAAAAGAAAAAACCTCGAATTGCCAAAATTTCAGCTATTCTAGCACAATCAGATATGCTTGTCGAGAAATCTTGCAGTTATTTTTATCTGCTCTATATAGGTAAGGGACTTCAGGCGGCAACCTTCGAGCTAAACGTGTAACGGTATACCCCGTGCTGTTTTTGTTACAACCCTGATTACTATCTATTCTTGATAAACGTCCTTTTCAGATTATCCACAAGCCTTCCTTTTTTTGCTTCCTGCCGTATGACTGCCCATATCAGACGCGGCATAATAATGCCCAACGAAAGAAGCTCTCCGAAGGTAAAGAATCTTGTAACAAAAATATTTTTCCACAGGATCTTTACATATCGTGAAGGGGTAAAAAATGAGAATTTTATCGTTTTCCCTATTTTCTTAAGCGCCGGATGATCATACGTATCGGAATATAATTCCCCCCGCTCGGTAATGTGATATCCGGGAGTTTTTTCAGCTAAAGCCCTGAGCGGTGAAAATCTTTCAATGCGCAATTTGTTGCAAGCAATCGAATCAAGGCCTATTTCTTTGGCGAATTGAGCAATATAAAGCATCTCTTCTTTTGTCTCTCCTATATTACCGTAAATAAAATACCCGCTGTAAAAGAGGGGATACCGGTTGAGCGTCTTAAAAGCCTCACGTATGGTCGCCGAATCAAACCCTTTATTCAGCTGTTTGAGTATCCTGTCATGCGGAGACTCAACACCCACTAAAAGAGTTTTAAATCCTGCCTTGACCATCTTTTCCAAAAGCCGCGGGTACTTGGCTATTTCCAGGCGCGCTTGGGCAACATAGCGTTTTTTGATTTTGTTGGCGATGATCTTATCACAAAGCTCCTCTGACCGTTGTATATCGGCGAACAGATTGTCATCGCTGAAAAGAATAACCTGGGCGTTTATCTGTTTTAATTCCTCGATCACGGAATCCACGCTGCGCGCGGCATAGTTTCTTTTTTGCCCAAGCGGATTAAGATTGAACGTACAGAATTTGCACGTATACGGACAGCCTCTGGCAGTTAACACGGAATCAAACGTAATATTCATCACGGAGACCCCGTTGATGCACAGATGGTAGTCATTTCTTCTTAACGAGCGGTCAGGAGGCGTAATGCTATTGACGTCCGGCAGGGGCCTGTTAGGATTATGGATAATGTCGTTATTTTGCCTATACGAAATGCCCAGGATATCGTGCAGAGGCAGGCCTTGCAATATTTCACGTATTGTTTCTTCGCCTTCGCCCCGGACAATGATTCTGATCGGCGGGCACGTTTTAAAAAGTTCGTCGACCATCTCTGTTGCTTTATATCCTCCGACAACCAGGGGAATATGTGCCGGCATACCGGAAAGCAACTGACAAATCTCCTTTAATTGCCTATCCCAGCCAAGGCTCACACAAACAATATCGATTTCTTCCTTAATGAAATCAAATAAATTGACGGGATTGGCCAACTCATTTTCGTACCGTAAATCAAGCAGTGTTATCTTTTCGACATACCCCTGAGCACTGGCAGCAACATATTCGAGGCCGGTTGGAGGAAAAAGTTTCATAACGCTGGTAGCATGATTTTCGATATAAGGGTTCAAAAACAACGCGTGGTTGTATTGCATGGATACTACTCTTTCTGTTTTAACACATTACCGGGGCACAAAAGATCCTTGTTGGAAATGGGAACTTCCTGTGATCAAAATTTCATTTTGCTCTGATATCTATTATAGGTTTTTTGTGCGATCATAGTAATACCCGGCAACAACACGGAACGGACAAACAAAGAATCCTGATACGCCATTTTATTATCGGAGAAGGTGATTTTTATCAAACGGTTATCCTTAAGAACCATGGCAAGCCTTCCTGAAGCGTGATACGGTTACCACTTTTCAATTCAGGCTTAGCAGTAATCTCTGCGGCGTGAACACAATGCGGTAAACTCATTACAATGAAAAAGAAAACAATACGATTTGTTTTATTTTTTGGCTTAGCAAATTCTTATTATCCTCGGTAAAAATCCTACCTACCATCAAATTCTTCTTTTCCGGAAATCCACATCAATAAAAAATATGGATAGAACGTCACTAGTTGAACAACTGTTCACAAAAAATTAATCTTCAAATATACTTTGTCAAAACAATTTAATACTGTTCTGCTAAAACACTCAAACAGCTGTTCAATAAAAAACTATTTTCTTACAACACCATAGAAAAACAACTTGAGGACAACATCCGATAAATCAACCAGATTTTCGTTTTTTCCTTCTTTATCCACGAGCCATTTAATAAGAATCGTTTTTATAATAGAGATAAATACCTCGGAGATCTGTCCAGGGTCAAAATCAGCGCTCACAACCCCCTCCTTCTGGGCCTCCTTGATCAAACTTGTTGTATATTCTTGTAATTGCAGCCCTATGGGAGACCTTAAGATCTTCCTACCCGAGAATAATTCATTCCTCTCTGAAATAAATATACGGAAAAAATCCTGATTTTTCTCAAAAAAGCCCAAACCTTCCCTTACAAATATCTCGAGCTTCTTTTGAGCGTCTGGCTCCTGCCCGATTCTATCTTTAACGATCGAAAGCAAACTCTTCATTTTATCTTCAAGCAAAGCAAAATAAAGGGCATATTTATCTTTAAAATGTAAATAAACCGTACCCGTGGCATACTGCGCTTCTTTGGCAATATCCCGTATGGTCGCCTTATAATACCCTTTAAGCGCAAATAAATGCTCTGCCGCCGTAAGGATATCAGATCTGCGCAGTTGTCTATCTCTTTCTTTTCTGCTTAGAGTAGTCATTATATACCTCTGATTTCTGTCCAATTAATGAACAATTGTTCACAAGTGAATATACCCCCTGTACTAATTACTGTCAAGGTAATTACTCTTTAAAAACTTCTTGCGCCGGAGAACAGAGTTTGCTATTATCAAACATGATGAAAAAACTGCGCGTAGGTGTAATAGGAGTAGGGCATCTTGGCAGTATCCATGCACGTATCTACAAAGAACTGGGTACCTGCGAATTAGCCGGCGTCTGCGATCTCGATACCACTAAGCTGGCGGCAGTCTCCTCGAGCTTAGGCGTCCCCGGTTTTGAAGATTATCATAAGTTTTTTGGAAATGTTGACTGCGTCAGCGTTGCAACTCCGACCAAAGCCCACCATGCCGTTGCCAAAGAATTCCTGGAATACGGCATTCACTGCCTGGTTGAAAAGCCATTCACCATCACCGTAGCCGAAGCAGATTCCCTGATCAAAACAGCCGCTGAAAAAAAACTCGTTCTTCAAGTCGGGCACATCGAACGATTCAACGCCGCGTTTAGCGCTACACAAAAGATCATCAAAAACCCGATATTTATCGAATGCCATCGTCTGAGCCCGTTTCCAAACCGCTCTCTTGACGTCGGCGCTGTGCTGGACATTATGATCCATGACATTGATATCGTAATCGGGCTTGTCGGCTCTCCTATCAAACGCATTGAATCCGTAGGCATTAATGTTTTAACACCGTTCGAAGATATCGCCAACGCGCGTATTACCTTTGCCAACGGATGCATCGCAAATCTCACCGCAAGCCGCATCTCAGATGAAGTTATGCGTAAAATCCGTATTTTTCAGGAAGGCGCTTATATCTCGCTTGATTATAAAGAAGCCAAAGCCTGTATATACCGTAAAACAGGACCCGCTATTTCTAAAGAAGACATCCCCATTGAAAAAGAACAGCCTCTGCAAAAAGAATTGGCCTCATTTCTAGAATGCGTAGCGCTTCACAAAGAACCCCTTGTATCAGGCCCCGTAGCGCGCGAAGCGCTTGCTGTTGCCTTAACTATCCAAGACCAAATATGGCAGCACAAAAAAAAGTAATTATTGTCTGCGGCGAACCATCCGGCGATGTCAATGCGGCACATCTGGCGAATGCACTCTATGCCGAAATTCCCGGCATCTCGATCATGGCTGTCGGAGGCCTTCATCTGCGTCAGGCGGGCGTAAAAATCATACGCGATATCAAGGACCTCTCAGTCATCGGCCTTTTCGATGTCTTTAAGAAACTCCCCCTCTTCTTGAGCCTTAAAAACCTCATCCTTGAAACCATTGCATCAGAAAAACCGGACGCCATTATTCTTGTTGATTTCTCCGGCTTCAATCTTCGACTTGCCAAAGCGATTAATAAAAAAATACCTGTTATTTATTACACAAGCCCGCAAATCTGGGCATCCCGAACCGGCAGAGTACAAACTATAAAACGATGGGTCAACATGATGCTCGTCTTCTTTCCCTTTGAAGCCGATTTCTACAAAAAACATGGATTTGAGGCCAATTTTGTCGGGCATCCGCTCCTTGCAATAGTCAAACCGAGTCTCGACAAAAAAACCTTCCTGCATAATATCGGCCTTGACCCGCAAAAAACCACAATTGCCCTGCTTCCCGGATCGCGCAAATCTGAAATTACCGCTATCCTGCCGGTCATGCTCGATGCCGCGCGTCTCATTCAGCAACGGATTCCTGAAACGCAATTTGTGATTGCCCAGGCAACAAACATAGATGAGTATGTATACGAAGATATCCTTAAGAAAAAGGGAATGAATACTCTGATGGAAAAAGGCAGGGCATATGACTGCATCAATGCAAGCGAGCTTGTCTTAGTCGCTTCGGGAACCGCAACGCTGGAGACTGCGATCCTTGAAAAACCGCATGTGGTTATCTACAAGATGAATCTTTTGAATTATCTCCTCTACCGGCCTCAGGTAAAAATTCCGTACATCGGAATGGCCAATATTGTTGCAGGCAAAAGAATCGTCCCCGAATGTATCCAATTCAAAGCAACCGGAAGGAATATCGCGGATACCGCCTTAGCAATACTGCAGAATAATCAAACAAGGGAACGTATCCTTCAAGAACTCTCCGCAATGAAGTTGAAACTCGGGCAGCCCGGCGCCCCGCTCCGCGCTGCAAAAATAATTGCGAAATTTATTACCCCTTAGTTATTAGCTCATGGCTCATAGGTGATAGGCTAAATTCCGCCGGAGGCGGACTCGAAGTCTAATGTTTTCCCTATGACCTATCAGCTATGAACTACCAACTAAATTATTTGGATTTTTTTGCGACAGCAATCCGCTCATCAATCGGAGGATGATCGTAGAAGTACATTTTAATAAACCAGGATGGTTTTCGTTCGGAGAGATTCTGATCGGAGAGTTTTTCCATCATTGATACAAACGCATCAGGCGTTTGCGTAACTGATAATGCCATACGATCGGCGCTGCGCTCAAAACACCGGCTTATCCAATTACCAAACGGCTGCATGAAAATCCCGAGAATAGTTAAATACATAAAAATAACCGGCAACGCTGCCATATCCGATAACCGGCGCAAGCCAAAAAACTCAAGCACACCAAAACTCGTTACGGCAACCAGATAGAACGACGCCACTGTTGCCAACCCATTCACAACGATCAACTTGAGTAAATGCCACATCTTGTAATGGGCAAATTCATGCGCCAGAATCACCTCGATTTCTTCAGGCGTATATTTATTCCTGAGCGTATCCGCCAGAAGCACCCGCCTTGTCGAGCCCATACCGGTAAAAGCCGCATTCGCTTTTACGGTCTTCTTGCTGAAATCGATTTCAAAGACATCAACCAGCTTTACTCCCATACGCCCGGCAAGAGTTAAAATCCTTGTTTTTAATACCGCATCATCCATCTTCCTTGATTTAAAAAAAAGCGGAATGATAATAATCGGGGCAACTTTTGTCAATACAACACTGAATAGAATCCAGAAAATCGAAACATATATCCACCAGTTTTCCTGAAAATTGTTTACGATAAGAAAAAGCGCCTGCATAAGAATCACCAGGATCACAAAGGAAATAATCAGGCTTTTTCCCTGATCTTTGAGCCAATCATTGAACTTTTGCGTAGAAAGTTTAAAAGAATGTTCCAGAATAAAAGAACCGTAGAAAGAGAGGGGAAAGGTAAGGATACAATACCCGCCAAATGCAACACCCAGATACCAAATCAACGCTATCCAGGATGTTCCTGACCAGGAATTTGCCCGCGCTGCCAAAAGCGAGGAAAATCCCAGCCATTGGAATACAAATAAAAGGACAAGCAGATACACAGTATCAAAAAGAGCCAGCCGGTATTTGATACCTGAATACCGTCTGGCTCTTTCCTGAACTGATTGCTCGCCATTCGAGGAGAGCATGTGAACTATTTCGAAGGTTCTACGTTAATAAAGGTGCGGAATTTACCGTGCGGAGTCTTTTTCTTGGTAAAATACACTTTCCCGGCGCAGAGCGCAAACATCGTACCCATGCCTTTTACATTAGCCCCTGGCTTGTACGAGTTCATTGCCCTGGCAAGAATAGTCCCTGTTTTAACAGGCTGTCCTGCCGAAACCTTTAACGCTTCATCCTTCTTTGGAGTTGCTTTACCGCCAGCCATTGATATGCTCCTTGTAAAGCCTCAAGTATCGAGGCACATTTGTCTTGTCCCGTAAGAACAAGCTTTATACACTCTTTCAAACAACTCGGTACTATACCACAAAATTTTCTGAGGAGCAATACTTTTCCTGACCCTCAGACCTAAAGCAAAACCTCTTCTTCTTTCGAAGGGATATACGCATCAAGATTCATCCGGACCAAAAGACCCTGCAATATCTTGGTTTGCTCCTCTTCACCATGCACCAGAAAAATCCTTTTAAGAGGAAGGCATCGGGAAACAAATTCAAGAAGCTCATTTTGGTCCGCATGCCCTGAAAAAGAGTTAATAACCACAACTTCCGCGTTCAATTCATACTCAACGCCGAATATCCGCACAAAAGCAGACTGTTCAACAATCTTTCTGCCAAGCGTATCTTTTGCCATATACCCAACGACAAGAATAGTATTACGCGAATCGGTAATATTGTTTTTTAAATGGTGCAGGACTCTGCCGGATTCACACATCCCTGAACCCGCAATGATAATCATCGGCCGCTTATCCTCATTCAATCGCTTTGATTCATCCTGATTACGGATATAACGCAAATTTATGAATTCAAACGGATTATCAGCCTGTTCAATAGCCAGACGCGTTTTATCATTTAAATAATCGGGATGGAGTGAATACACTTCCGTAATATCGGTTGCCAGAGGGCTATCGACATAAACCGGCATCATAGGAATAGCCCGTTCCTTTAAAAGTTCGTTTAGAAAAAAAACAACTTCTTGCGTACGTTCAAGAGTAAACGCGGGGATAATAATTTTCCCTCGGCGGGCAACCGTACGGTTAATCGCTTCTTTAAGCTTATCTTTTGCTTCAATAATAGGCGCATGCAGTCTGCCGCCATAGGTACTTTCAAGAATAAGATAATCGAGTCCGTCGGGAATTAACGGATCGCTCAACAAGGGTAGATTTTTCCTGCCCAAGTCAACGGCATACCCCAGACGGATAGTGCGTTCGCCATCTTTAATTTCTAAAACGATGATTGCCGAGCCCAAAATATGCCCGGCATCAAAAAGAGTAACGAACATGTCGCGCGTAATACAAAAACGCTGGTTGTATGAAAGCGACCGGAAAATCTTAGTGGCACGTGATGCTTCTTTCTTGGTATACAACGGTTCGCGTAACGGTAACCCCAAACGCCTGTTTATTTTATTGACGTAACGGACATCTTCTTCCTGGATCTTTCCGGCGTCTTCAAGCATAAGCCGGGCAAGATCCCTGGTCGCAGAAGTTGTATACACTTTGCAACGCAGACCTTTTTTAATTAAACTCGGGATATTTCCGCAATGATCGACATGCGCATGAGATAACACCATCGCATTGATTGTGCGCGGATTAAAGGTGAACGTGGTATTAATCTTATGGGATTCATCGCGCCGGCCCTGGAAAAGTCCCGCATCGATAAGAACTTCCGATTTATCAGTCGTAACCAAATGGCTGGATCCGGTAACAGTTCGTACCCCGCCTAAAAAACGCAATTTAACCGGCATGCCTCCTGCCTTTCTGGCTGATGCCAACAGCTACAAGTATCATAAGAAGGAAATATAAGAAATTAATCAGTAACAACTGCTTGTTTTGCAAGAAAATCTTTACGAAAATACCGGGATCTTGATAAAACCCTTCCCCGACTTTATACAGGATATACTGCATCCAAAAAGTCTTCAAAGGAGTACCGAGAACAACCGCCAGCATATACCGCGGGAATGGGATCCCGGTCAATCCTACGCCCAGATCGAGGAAACGGTACGGTATGACCGGAGTTGCCCGCACAAGAAAAAGCCAGAAAAAGTTACACGAGCTTAAAGAGCGGTCAAAAGCGCTGTATCTGCCTTGCAGCGAACCTGCCACATACCCTCGCCCCATGAATCGACTCAGGTTGAAAAGTATGGCTGCGTTAATGTATTCGCCGATGCAAATCAAAACCGTACTTCCCGCAACATCAAAAAGTACCGCGCCGACGATCCAAAGCAAATCTTTTGCCAGAAGGAAAAAGAACGAAGATCCCACATACACAACCAGGAACGCCGGAACCGAATATACCGCGGGAACCGAACGCAACCAGCTAACCACGGGTTTAAGATCAGGTTTGAACCAGAATCCGGTAAGCCAGAGAACAACGATCAACAGGATAAAAAGCAAAAAACGGTTCTTACTGCGATCACCCATATGTGTATTATAGCGAAATTACGGGCAAATACAATAATTCAAAAACGATACGTGCAACACCGTCACCGCGTCACCGTACATGCTCTGTATCAGACGTGTGTTTCGTTGCCTGTCCGCCACGTATTGTGGCGGATGGCTTTAAAACCGACATAATCTTTAAGTTCAAATACTATGTATCGTAGGTGGAATAATAATACGGGGTATGGGCAAAAAATTCTGCGGCACAGGTATCCACAAGCTTGAAATCAGGGGTCAGATAAAAGGATTTACGAAGCGCGTACACCGCATCTTCTTTCATCTCCAGAATAGAGGCAAGTTGCCGGTCGCTAAAACCATATTCTTTTGCCTTGCGCAAAAGTTCCAGGGTAATGCTCCCTTTATGATCAACCAATTCCCGCTCGCAATCAATAATCTCTTGTATGTTATGCAAAAACCAGGGGTCGATACCCGTCATCTGACAAATCTTCTCAATACTGACCCCAACCCGTAATGCATCTCCAATATAAAATATACGCTCGGCATTCGGAACGCGTAACTTTTCATAGATCATATCAAGTATTCCATTGTCGGCTTTTATCGCAGCATAATTCTTAAAACAAATACTCTCAAGACCGTATTTTTTAATTTCAAGAGAACGCAATCCCTTTTGCAATGCCTCTTTAAAGGTGCGGCCGATAGACATTGCCTCGCCAACCGATTTCATGGAAACCGTTAATGTCTCATCAGCAGAAGGAAACTTCTCAAAGGTAAACCGCGGAATTTTTACCACGCAATAATCAATAGACGGCTCAAAACAGGCGGGTGTTTCTTTGGTAATATCATTGGAAATCTCATCAAGGGTAAACCCGACCGCCAGCTTTGCCGCAATTTTTGCGATAGGAAAACCAGTTGCCTTGGAAGCAAGGGCGGAACTACGCGAAACGCGCGGATTCATTTCAATAACAACCATGCGGCCATCGTGAGGATTAATACCAAATTGTATATTCGAGCCCCCGGTTTCAACGCCTATCTCCCGAATACAGGCAATTGCCGCATCCCGCATCTTCTGATACTCCCGGTCAGTCAGCGTCTGCGCCGGCGCCACCGTAATACTATCACCGGTATGTATACCCATCGGATCAAAGTTTTCAATGGAACAAATTATCACAACGTTGTCCTTTAAATCACGCATAACCTCAAGTTCATACTCTTTCCACCCGGCAACAGACTCCTCAATCAGAATTTCGCTGATCATGCTGGACTCAAGGCCATGTTTAGCAAGTACCCGGAACTCTTCGATATTATAGGCGATACTGCCACCCGTACCGCCAAGCGTAAAACTCGGACGGATAATCAGCGGGAAACCGATCTTTTCCGCAATAACGCAGGCCTGCTCCAAGGTATATGCCTGTCCGCTTTTCGGCAGATCAAGCCCGATTTTCTGCATTGCCTCTTTAAATAATTTCCGGTCTTCGCCTTTTTTAATTGCTTTTATATTTGCTCCAATGGTCTCAACCTTGAATTTTTTCAAAACACCCATTTCATGCAATGCCACCGCCGTATTCAACGCGGTTTGTCCGCCAAGAGTAGGTAACAGCGCGTCGGGCCGCTCGCGCTCAATAATTTTAGCGACAACTTCAGGAGTAATCGGTTCAATATACGTTCTATCAGCCATCTGAGGATCTGTCATGATGGTCGCAGGATTAGAATTAACCAAGATGACGTAAAAGCCTTCCTGACGGAGCACTTTGCATGCTTGCGTGCCTGAATAATCGAATTCACATGCCTGGCCGATAACAATCGGTCCCGCACCGATGATCATGATCTTATGGATATCTGTTCTTTTAGGCATAATGTTCGTAGTACTACCGTCTCTAGTCTATGGCTTATGGCCAATAGCAAAAACTCAACGGATACTAATCCAAAATTACGATGTTATAAATTAGGTTACAAGGTCACAGCTGATAGCTCATAGAAAAACTCAAAACTACGAGAGCCTGCCTCCGGCGGAACACAACCTATGACCTATCAACCATGAGCTGCGAGCTGCTTACTTTCTTCTCTTCCTCTGCGACATCATATCAACGAAATCCTGGAATAAATACCTGGCATCATGCGGCCCGGGAGCTGCTTCAGGATGAAATTGTGTCGAGAATATCGGCAATTTCTTGTGCCGGATCCCTTCAAGAGTATTATCATTTAAATTGATATGCGTGATCTCTATATCTTTTTTATTCAACGAATCTATATCCACGCAAAATCCATGATTCTGCACGGTAATGGCAACACGACCCGTTCTTAAATCCTTTACCGGATGATTACCGCCATGATGGCCGAATTTTAGTTTATACGTTTTGCCGCCAAAAGCCTGCCCGAGCATCTGTTGCCCAAGGCAAATCCCGAAAATAGGAAGTTTCTCAAGTAGTTTCTTTACCGTAGCAACCACATACCCGACTGCAGCAGGATCTCCGGGACCATTCGAAAGCATCAACCCATCCGGTTTAAGCGCAAGGATATCTTCCGCTGATGTGACAGCAGGCACCACATAAACCTTACACCCATGCGACGCTAAAAGGCGAAGCGTATTGTACTTAATACCGCAATCGAGAACAACAACTTTATAGGTACCCTCTTTATTCCACTCATAGGCTTGAGGGACAACGACTTCTTTGACTAAATCCCGGCCGACAAGACTCGGAACATTTCTTGCTTTTTGAAGAAGACTCTTCTCATCCAAATCGATCGTAGAAATAACACCATTCAGAGCACCCTGCTGGCGGAGCCGTAATGTTAAAGCCCGCGTATCAATACCTTCAATACCGATAATAGTATGCTGGTTGAGATAATCTCCCAAAGACTGCGTAGCCCGCCAATTACTGACAACTTTGCTGTATTCTTTAACCACAAACCCGTCAACAAAGGGCCGATACGATTCCACATCCTCGTTATTAACACCATAATTACCGATCAACGGATATGTCATGGTAACGATTTGACCTTTATATGAGGGATCCGTTATAATCTCCTGATATCCGGTCATACTGGTGTTAAAAACAACTTCACCGCGGGTTTCGCCGGCTGCGCCGAACGATCTCCCGCGGAACAAAGAACCGTCTTCTAAGACTAACCAAGCTTCCATATGTTTTTAAGCAACTAAAAAAATCCGGAAAGAGACTTTTACCATCAGTATCAAATGCACGCCGAGAATTCTTTCTTTAATGCATTATGGCGTCTGTTTCGACAACCCATTGCAAAGCATTTAGAACCACCGTGAGAGCCGCATGCACGGGATATTGCAAAATCGCGTTATTATAATACACAAACAAAGTCTTGTAAACAGATCAAATACACGGTTTATGCCTGAGCCGCACCGTTAATATCGACAGAAGCCCTGATAAAATTCCTAAAAAGCGGATGCGCATTATCAGGTTTCGATTTAAACTCAGGATGAAACTGAACCGCTACAAAAAATGGATGTTTTTTAAGTTCCACAATCTCAACAAGATTCTTTTTTACATACACTCCTGAGAAAACCAGCCCCCGTGCTTCCAGTTGTTTCCGATAGACATTATTAAATTCAAATCGATGCCGATGGCGTTCCTCGACGAATGTTTTGGCATAGGCGGCGTACGCCTGGGTACCGTGTTTAATCTTACAGGGATACGCACCAAGCCGCATCGTTCCCCCCATATCCCGGACGCCTTCTTGTTCAGCTAAAAGGCTGATAACGGGATGTTTTGTTTTTGGTTTGAATTCGGTTGAATTGGCGTCTTTAAAACCACAGACATGCCTGCTGAATTCAATAACCGCGCACTGCATCCCGAGGCAGATCCCGAAAAAAGGAATCCCGCGCTCCCGGGCATATTGTATTGCCTTGATCTTCCCTTCAATTCCCCGCATACCGAAACCGCCGGGAATAAGCACCCCCGCAATACCCTGCAACATCGTTCCAGCGCCCTTTTTCTCGATATCCTCGGAATCAATCTTTTCAATAATAACCCGCACTTCGTTTGCGATGCCTCCATGCATTAACGCCTCATAAATCGATTTATACGCGTCCTGCAACCCGATGTATTTGCCGACAACCGCGATGCGCACTTCCTGTCTTGAATGCAAAAACCGGTTGACGACATTCTTCTCCCATCCTTCTAAATCGGACGATTTACTGATCAACTTAAAATGGCTCAAGATAATTTCATCGAGGATCTGTTTTTTGAAAACCAGCGGTATCTGATAAATCGACTCCACATCAGGAGACTCGATTACCGCCTCTTTTCTCACATTACAAAAAAGCGATATCTTCTCTTTGATTTCATCGGAAAGCGGCATCTCCGTACGGCAGATTAAGATGTCCGGAAGAATACCGATTTCCCGCAACGTACCGACACTATGCTGTGTCGGTTTTGTTTTAATCTCACCGGCGACTTTAATATATGGAACAAGCGTTAAATGAATATACAGGACGTTTTCTCTTCCCACGTCAAGCCCGAACTGACGGGCAGCTTCCAAAAACGGCAAACTTTCGATATCACCAACCGTCCCGCCGATCTCCACCAGCACAACATCCGCCTTTGAAACTTCAGCAACTTTTTTAACCCGTTCTTTAATTTCATCAGTTATATGCGGAATAACCTGAATAGTTTTGCCAAGGTAATCGCCGCGCCGCTCACGGGAAATGACGGTATTATACACCTGCCCGGTTGTGGCATTATTGAATTTCGTCATCCGAGCACTCGTAAAACGTTCGTAATGGCCAAGGTCAAGATCAGTCTCGGCTCCGTCATCAGTCACATACACCTCGCCATGCTGATACGGATTCATAGTGCCGGGGTCAACGTTGATATACGGATCCAACTTCATGAGGGAAACCTTGAGCGAGCGGGACTCCAAAATCCGGGCGATCGATGCAGAAGCAATACCTTTACCTAAACTTGAAATAACGCCACCAGTAACAAAAATAAATTTTGTCATGGACATATCCTTTTTAAAGTACGGTTCATGCAATCAGTTTATACAACAAAAAAGGCGTTTTTTTTTAGTCTTCGAATTCGACTAAAAAAAACGCCTCGCTCGTCTTATAAACAATTCTTCTTTAACTATCCAAAAATACTATACCATAGTTTTCTGATATGTCAAATATTTTAACTTTGTTTACGGTACGCGTTGAACATCAAGCCCCGCAAACCAATGACAAAAACAAAGAGCCTCGCCACGTATAATGGCAAGGCTCTTTCCCCCTTCTCGTGCGGTAGAAAACTTACCAACTCAAGATATTTATTCTCAATCCCTCCTGAGGATTACGCACCGTATAGACAGGGTGCATCGTCGGTTTATCATACGGAGGCAAACCAAACGTCACCGCATCAATCGCGCCGGAACTTCCTCTCATAACACTCTCCGCTAATCCTCTAAAAAAGCCGATCGTCATACCGTAAAAAAGAGAATGTTCCTGGCTGTCCTGCGAAATCGTACGAGGCACATCAAGCCAAAATGTCGTCAAATTAATAATTCCTCCGCCCATTTTATCGGCCGGCGTATTAAAGTACGGCTGCGCCTTTGCTTCTTCGGCATTTTGCTGCTCAATTAACGTACGCGGCTTATTAATTTTAAGGTAGATAGTTTCATGATATGCCGCGGTTGCAGCAGCAATCGAAGGTTGGGCAGCAATTTCCTGTGTCATCTGCGCATAACCACACGCTGCAAAACCAAATACCACTGCCACCATTGCCACGAGAATTAGGGTATTTTTCATGCCACACCTCCCGAACACATTATGTTTCTGTTTAATAAGATCCCGCCGAGCCCTGCGTTAGACGGAGCCTCAATAAAAAACCCGCCTGGCAAAAAGGGCGGGTCATAAAAAAACCGTGAGGGATACTCACGGTCGAGATCCCTGCGGTAACGCAGCCAGCCCTTATGGCTCTGTCGCTTTGCTCCACCACAGTTTGTGGTGGATCCGCCATATAATTTATGGCGGAGCCCCAGGATTCCTCCTGGTTTGCCCTTTTCATCAGGTACAAACTTCCAAATTGTCAATTGCTCAATTTACACACCAACTATACCATATCCCCGGCTGATTTCAAGGGTAGCCGGCAAAAAATAACAGACTTTTTTCTACCTCATCTTAACATGCTTCCTGCCCGTTTTCGGTATAACTGCCGTGATTTCTCGAAGAAGTTTTTGTGTTATGACACCGCGGGTCCTGTCTTGGAGCATGCTTCGCACAAACGCTTATCCCGACCCAGCGTGTCGGAATTACGCTCGGATTCGGCCCTTGACTCTGGCCTATAAATTTATAGCGGGCAAACCACGCCCGCTCCGGGCCTCACACGAAGACAGAACTCTTGTATTTAGACTGAAGTCCTTTTGAGTGTAGCAAAAAGGGAATGGCTCAACGAACAAACCATTCCCTCTTTGTTCAACAACTATTATTTTCCAAAAAGGATTTTCTCAGCCTCTTTGCGATATGCATCCATAACATACGGAATACCTGAAACTTCTTCGGCTTCTTTGGTAAGGCTCATCAAATCAGCGCGTGAAATCGTGCTCAATTTGAAATTACGTGAACCTGCCATTAATTGCTGAAGCCCGATTTTAATCCGCTGGCTGAAGGTATAAATCCCGACAGCGCCCAGCGGAATATCTTTCATATCTTTGCCGTACTTTTCCGAAAGTTCCTCATAACAAACAAAGATCTCCTCGGGTTTCATCCCGTATTCAGCGACATTCGGCGGAAGTTTATTTTCCTTGATCCACTCCCCTATATTTTTTCCGACGAAACCGGGAATCATCAATGCCCGCCCCATACAGACTGCCTTAACAAACGGGGCCCCCATTGCAAGAGCTTTGAAAACATGATCTTCAAGGGAAAATCCACCGGCCATGGCAATATCAGGAATGCGCATCTTCTTTTTAGCCATCTTCTCGCAAAATTCATAGGTCAAGGCCTCCAGATAGAACGTCGGCGTCCCCCATTCCTGCATCATCCGCCAGGGAGACATTCCGGTACCACCTGGCGCACCATCAACGGTCAAAAGATCAATCTTTGCGGCAGAGGCGAATTTTAAAGCTTGTGCCAACTCAACCATGGAATAAGCGCCTGTTTTGAGCGTAATACGCTTAAAACCTATTTCACGAAGACGCTTGATCTCCTTCATAAAACCCTCTTCTGAAACAAACCCAAGACGTGAATGACGTTCAAATTCCCGGATAGCGCCTGCCTTATATGCTTCCTGGGTAGCTTTCAACGTCGGATCAGGAGTAACGATATATCCGCGGCGTTTAAGCTCAATAGCGCGATCTAAATCCTTAACTTTAATTTCACCGCCAATACACTTGGCACCTTGTCCCCACTTTAATTCAATAGTGTCAAGCTTGTGCTTCTTGAAAACATATTCGGCAACCCCTAAACGTGTATCTTCGACATTCATCTGAACAAGAATTTCGCCATATCCCTGGTAAAACCTCTTGTAAAGCTCAATACGGCGATCCATATCAGGAGATAATGCAATTTTCCCGTTCTTATCCCGCTCAAGTTTCGGATCAATACCACAGACGTTTTCTCCGCACACAATAGTAACGCCTGAAATAGCCGCACCTATGGCAAAATGCTCCCAATTCTTCCGGGCAATTTCAGTAGAACCTAATGCGCCGGTAAAAATGGGTAACTTCATCTTTACCTTCTTATCCCAACCATATTCGGTTTCGGTATCAACAGAAGGAAAAATTGCCGTATCAGGACCTCCATCAACGCCTTTGGGAAGGCCTTTTGCGCCCTGGGCGTAACCCTGAATATTCAAGTGAGAATAATCAACGGGATAATCCTTATCACCACCGGCGGTAATTTCACCGAACGGACCAGGATAAATAACTTCTCTGCCGCGAAAAGAAGATTTAAAAACTTCGCAGTTCCCTCTGCAGGATTCAAGGCAACGCGAACAAAGCCCTGAACAAGGAACCACATTTTTGGAACGGTTGAAGGTGCGCGAGGCGTCATTGCCTCCCGGTGTACGAAGATTCATATCCTTCTCCTTTCTTCTGGTTGTTAAATAATCATTATGTGCATTATTTTTAATCAAGAAGCGCCAAAAAAAAACGACCCCTGCTCATATAGCAGACGCCGTTGTCTTCTATACTACCATGAAGTAACCGTATGATTGTTAGCATAGCATACCGTCTTTTCGCGTCAAGGGAAAAACCGATTTTTTCTTGTTTAATGGGGAACCTTCACGTACGATCGCAAACCGCTTCATGCACGGCTTTTATAAATGCGACAAATAAACAATAATAGCCGCTGCCGCCTTTTTGGCCATTCCCATCGCCTCAATAACCGTCCCCTCTCCTCCAACAATATCTCCTCCCGCAAAAACTCCCTTCATGGAAGTTTCCATTGTCTCGGGATTCACTGTAACATCGCCGTATTTATCTGTCTCAAGCTGCGGGGTGACACTCGTAAGTATCCTGTTGGCGCCCAAGCCTACTGCTATAACCGCAAGATCGCATTCAATAGTAAAGGTGCTTCCCGGAACAACGACCGGCCTGCGCCGGCCGCTGGCGTCAGGCTCTCCTAATTCACAACGGGATGCACGCAGTCGAGTAACAAAACCCGTATCATCACCAATAAATTCCTCGGGTTTTACCAGCATTGCAAATGTAACGCCTTCTTCTTTAGCATGCTCTATCTCAAGCCTGCGCGCCGGCATTTCCAATTCGGTGCGCCGATAGGCAACAGTTGTATCCGGTGCTATGCCGCCGGCATGCTGCAGCCGTATAGCCACGCGGGCCGCATCCATGGCGGTATTGCCTCCTCCGATGACCACAACATGCTTGCCTATATTAACAGGCGTATGATGTTTTGGAAAATCATTCGCTGACATCAAATTGACCCTCGTCAAGAATTCGTTCGCGGAATAAATATTGCAGAGATTTTCACCGGGTATACCCAAGAATGACGGAATCCCCGCACCTAATCCCAAAAAAACTGCGGAATACCCGTCCGCAAAAAGTTCTTCAATAGTTTGTGCTTTGCCAACAATAAAATTAGTCTGTATCTCAACGCCCAGCTTCTTTAAAAGATTGATTTCAAAATCCAAAACGTCTCTCGGAAGCCTGAATGACGGAATACCGTAGCGCAGGACTCCGCCGGTTTTATGCAGCCCCTCAAAAACTGTCACCTGAATGCCCGATCTGGCAAGTTCTCCGGCGCAACACAACCCTGCCGGACCAGACCCCACCACCGCGACTTTATATCGTGCAAGCCGTGCCGCCCCTGCCATCGTGGCAATAAGACCCCCGTGCGCGCCATAGTCGCCGATAAATCTTTCCAGGAAATTAATATTAATCGACTCATGCGAAGCAAAGGGCTCCCCCTTTTTAGTAAACACACACGCCTTGCGGCACTGATACTCCGCAGGGCAAACCCTTCCGCATATCGAAGGAAAGTTGTTTTTTTCTCGAATGGTGGCATACGCGGCATCATAATTTTTTTTCTTGATCCACCCGATAAAAGTCTTGATATCAATACCAACCGGACAACCACCGATGCATGTGGGATTCTTGCATTGAATGCACCGGGATGCCTCTTCCAAAGCATCCTGCTCCAAATAACCCATGATGACTTCTTCAAAATCCTTCACCCTTGAGCCACCCGTACGTTCCCGTGGATGAACCGGTTGCTTTTTCATACTATACCCCGTATAGATTATTAAGCCGGCAGATATGTTTTTCTTTGTCGGCATACACGCTGTTGCGCTTCATCAACTCCTGCCAGTCAATTTCGTCGGCCTGGAATTCCGGCCCGTCAACACAGCTGAATTTAACTTTACCTGCCACGCTCACCCGACAGCAGCCGCACATACCTGTCCCGTCCACCATAAGCGCATTCAGAGAAACCAACGTACGCACTCCCCGTTCTTTGGTCACCTGAGCAACCGCGCGCATCATAGGCAGGGGACCCACCGCATAAACAAGGGCAGGCAATTCTTTTTTCAACAATTCCTGAAGCGCCTCAGTAACAAACCCCTTACGACCGCACGATCCATCATCAGACATAACCACGAGACTATCACAAATCAGACGCATCTCCTGTTCCAAAATTAAAAGCGCCTTACTGCGCGATCCGATAATAGCGGTAACATCATTGCCGGCTTCTTTCATTGCCTGAGCAACCGGGTATATCTCGGCTATACCAACCCCGCCTCCTACCAGAATGACCTTACCGTATTTTTTGATCTCAGTAGGATGGCCTAAAGGTCCAACCACAGAATAAAGAGAATCGCCCTTATTAACGTGCGCCAAAAGCTTCGTCGTAAACCCCGAAGCTTGCACAATCAATACGATAGATCCCTTACTGGCATCAGCCTGTACAACAGTCAGAGGAATACGTTCTCCCTCTTCCTTCACCATAAGCACCACAAACTGCCCTGCCTTAGCTTTAGCGGCAATATACGGCGATTGAATGGTTACTTGAACAATATTTTCAGCAAGTACTTTCTTATCCAGAACTTTCATATCCTCCCGACTTTCCGGATCACTCCTTATTACGCACCACGTATTCAATAAATTCCAACACGTAAAAAAACAAAAAAGACGCCTGCCCACATGCCAGACGCCATCATCTTCTATCCCGCCATTAAGTAACCATTATATTTTTTAGCATAGCATACCGTCTTTTCGTGTCAAGTAAAGAAAGCGAAAAATACGTTTACTATGGTGCCTTCCGCTGATAAAACCCAACAAGTTCATCTTTGGCAAGGATATGACCGCTCATAGCAGATTCCAAATCCTTTTTATGAACACCTTCAGGAAGCAAAATCGCAGCATCAAGAGCATAGATGGTAAAAATATACCGGTGTTTACCTCGCGGAGGACAGGGCCCGCCATAATCAAATTTCCCGAAATCATTTATTCCCTGCTTTCCGGGAACACTATTTTCAGAGATAGTTTCTGTTACGGGGATATTATAGACAACCCAATGGATAAACATGCCGCTTGGCGCATCAGGATCAGTAACCACCAATGCCAGTTCTTGAGCAGCCGCAGGAATATCTTGGATATTCAAAGCAGGATTAATATCTTCTCCTTCACAGGTGAAACGGATAGGGATTGCACCGTGCGACTCAAACGAAGGACTTGAAATTTTCATCGTATGATCTCCTGCGTGCGCACCAGTAACTGTGCAAAACAATACGCCCGCAAAAACCAAAAACTTCTTCATAGCCTGCTCAGCGCCTTTACAAAAGAATCAACTTTCCCGTTAAACGTTCCTGTCGCTACTTCCCTGCTGGTAAGGACAAGCTCTGCCAGCGCAGATGCACCTGCCAAACCAGCCATTTCACGCAAAGTCTTTTCTCCAGAACACCCTCCTGTTGTGCAGAAAAACGCTCGTGCCTTACATCTACTTTTATTGACCTCGATATACGCACGCACGGCGCAGCTCATAGTAAAAGCCCAAACCGGTGTACCTATAATTACCAGATCATAGGAAGCGGGATCTTTGTGCGGAGAATTAATCTGAGCGGGGATTTTATCAAACGCTTCTTTCCCTGCCCTCAAAAACCCCGCAAACCCTTTTCTATCCGCGCAATCAATAATCTCTTCAGTATCTGCGCCTAAACGTTCTGCAATCGCCTGCCCGATTGTACGCGTAAGCCCGGTACGGGAATAATAAACAACAAGTATCTTTGCCATATTTAGATTTCCACTTCCACCCGTAATTCCGTATAAACATCATTATTGATATTAAATTTACCGCGGCTATCGCCATATTTTAAATACCTCTGAAAAACATACCCGGAAGAAAGTGACGCCTGCAGATGCTTATTAACTGCGTACTTCAAGCCTGCTCCACAACGATTTTCGCGATAGCGCAAAACCTGTCCCTGGACATCGTCTTTTTTTACCTCAAACTCCTGATCGGCAAATCCCATTTCGCCAAAAAGAGTAATTTTGCCGTTCAACGCGTATTGAACGTTTGGCCGTGGCGCAACTAAATTGAATGTCCAGGTATTATTCGGTTTATAGATAAACCCGATGATCGGGAAAAATCTATCCTCATAATCAGCATATACCGCAACACCACCTATAAGCGTCAATTGGTCATTGGGCTGGTGAATCGCATAGATATGCACGGGGATACGGAATGCCGATGAATGCATATCCCAATCATCGGTATTCATAGAAGGCATAACACGCAGACGAAGATATGTCTTGTCAACGTTGAAAAACGGCAGTGTTGCCTCAACTCCAACACTTTGACTGGTAAGGTGCGCCGGTAAGGAGTTTGCCGTAAGGCCGCTTTCTTCTATATTTATATACTCATTGCTATATGACAGAACAACCGGCATTTTTCCAAAAGCTTTGAACTCATAGTCATATTCCGACTCCGATTGAAGGATGGAAACCTTCCCGTTTTGCGCTTTTAAAGAACGCGAAGGCAAATACCGGACAAACACTGCGGCCTTCTGATGCACACCCTCCGGCTGCTCTTCAACACCCCGGTCCAGCCCTTCACTCAACTGTTCAACTGAATCAGGAGAAACTTCTTTTTGAGCAACCTGTTTTTCCGCCGCCTGAGCATATGAAAAAAACACGGTGCATATCAGTACGGCTCCCATCCGATAACTACGATTCATCTGCCAACCTCCTCTTCTCAAGTATTGCCCGCCGCACCGTTGCCGAATACCTGCCTATACGCAATCGACTCAGGCAAATCGTTAATAAAAACGTACGGATAAAAAAAGAAAGCAACGCGTAAAAAATAGACCGTGGTATTGAAGAACGTGGCTGCGGAAATCATACCGGGCATGACCGTATCCGGCACTCTCGACATACAACAAACAATACATTCTGCAATACGCTACGTACGAGATATTTTCAAAACCTTGTATCGCAACAACCCCGCAGGTACCGGAATAGAAACCTCTTCGCCTTCTTTATGATGCAGGAGTGCGGAGCCAATAGGGGAGGTTACCGAAATCTTGTTCTGTTCATAATCTGCTTCTAACTCAGCAACCAAGGTGTACTGCATCTCTTCGTCCGTATCGCAATCCCTTAAATGCACGGTTGCTCCAATCAATATTTCATCGTGGGGGATTGAATCGTCGAGGATGCGCGCATGCGCAAGTTTTTCTTCCAGCTCAGCAATATTCTTTTCATTCATTCCTTGCGCATCTTTTGCCGCGTCATATTCGGCATTCTCGGAAATATCACCATGGGCGCGGGCCTCGCCGATCGCCCTTGAAATTTCCCGTCGTTTGGTGGTTTTCAAATACTCCAGTTCTTGTGTTAATCGTTCATGGCCTTCTTTTGTCAGATAAATCTCATTCATGAAAAACTCCTTTTACGACAATTCAGACTCTATTTTCTTTACAAGACTTTCTATTTCTTTTATTACTGGGAAAGGAAGCAACTTTGCTTCTTCAGCTTCAAGCCGCAGCGATTTCATAACCCCAACGAGACGGCGAACCAGCGCAAATCTCTTTTTTTCATGCGCTTCTTCAGGCTCAAGCTCCTGCCGTTGACGAATAAGTGATGTGAGATCTTTTTTAACCGCAGAAACATCCCTGCCCTTTTCAAAAAGCTCTTTTTTGAGCGTGTTATAATCGCCTTGATCTAGTATTTTCTTGGCTTTTGCCGTACGCAGAACATCAACTGCTTCATACGTCGGAACTGTTGCGGCCTCGGCAGTCTCGGAATACTCCTTACTCAAAAGCGCGGGCTCTTCTTTTTCCAGGAAATAATACGAACGGAGCAGCTTCATGGCAGTTTGTTTACGAACACCGATCTCTTTTGCCGTATAGATATCAAACGTGCTATACCCCCACTCTTTATACAACTTATCTTTATACACCGTATATAACGCCCTTCCCAAATCTATCCAGGAAGATTTAAAGTTTTTCGTGTTTTCAAGTATCTGATAGCGCAGCGAATGCTCATCCAGCTGCTGCATACGCTCTTCAAGATTCTTAAGGGACTTATTCTGTGCGGCTTCCATAAGACAATGCTCCGATTTTTAAGATTTAATATGAATAGGCGTTCAACACATACTGTTGAACCATGCGGTGAGTGTTGAAAAATGAAGCGTTAATGGCAATACAATTACGCATAATATCAATCCAGTGATCGCGATTATGATAATACTCCGGGATAACCGATTTTTCCAATTTATCGTAGAGACTTATCGCATCCCGTTCGTCGCTTGAGGCAACCTCGCCAATACCACCAATTGACCATCCGGTCAAATCTTCTATACAACCTTCAATCCACCATCCGTCGAGTATACTCAACGAAGGGATACCGTTATGCGCGGCTTTCATGCCTGACGTGCCGCTTGCTTCCTGCGGGCGGCGCGGCGTGTTCAACCAGACATCGACCCCGGAAACAAGTATTTTTGCCAGATCAACGTTATAATTCTCCAGGTACACGACCTTGACGCTATCGCCAAGCTGCCCTGCAACCGAATAGATTTTCTTTATAAGTTCCTTGCCGTTCCAATCCTTGGGATGGGCCTTGCCGGCAAAAACAAACTGTATTTTCCCTACCGTGCGGCATATAGAACAGAGACGATCAATATCGCGGAACAACAAATCGGCCCGTTTATACGCAGTTGATCGGCGGGCAAATCCGATAGTAAGCACATCCGGTTCAAAGGTAACACCTTTTTTCTCGGCCAGATACCGTATCAGAGCGCTTTTACCGGTCTGATGCGCCTGCCAAATCTCATCTTTGGGAATACTTAAAGCATAGCGAAAAGCAAAGTTATCATTAATCCAACCCGGGATATACGTATCAAAAAGTTTCTTGAAACTCTCCGAAACCCAGGTTGCCGAATGAATCCCGTTGGTAATAAAATCGATATGGTAACCCGGAAACATTTCCCGGGAGACTTTGCCATGTTCTTTAGCGACTCCATTAATGTAGTCGCTCAGATTAAGCGCCAACAATGTCATATTCAATTTATCCCGGCCGCCTAATTCCTTCAACACATCAAACGGGATAAAATCACCGAGCAATTGATGGACCAAATCATAGAAAAACTGGTCGTGGCCTGCCGGAACCGGTGTGTGCGTCGTAAAAACGCACATCCGCCTGACAGTTTCCACATCCCAATCCGCTCCTTCTTGCGATATGCGTATCTGCCGCAACAACTCGAGCGTCAGAAGGCTTGCGTGCCCTTCATTCATATGGTAACGGGCAATATTGTCGAAACCGAGTTCTTTTAACATGCGCACACCGCCAATGCCAAGGATAATTTCCTGGGCAAGACGGTATCGATCGTCATCCCCATACAAACGATGCGTCAAACTGCAATCAAAAGGAGAATTGCCTTCGAAATCCGTATCAAGAAAAATAACCGGAACAAAATAGCCGCCCGCGCCGTTAACCGTATACATCCAGGCCTGAACAACAACAGTCCTGTTTTCAATAGTCACGGTAATGCGTTCCGGCAAAAGTGTCATGTGTTCGTCGGGACGCCATTGACAGGGATGCTCCGTCTGAAGTCCTTGCGCGTCAAGTTTCTGATCAAAATATCCATCCCTGTACAGCAACGTTACGGCAACTAAGGGAACATTCAAATCGGCGCAGGATTTGATCGTATCGCCGGCAAGAATCCCCAGACCGCCGCTATACGTGGGAACTTTTGCGTCGAGACCGACTTCCATGGAGAAATAGGCAATCCGCCGATCTTCTTTACGGCGTTTGCGCATATATCGTTGTGTATAACTATCCGGTTTAATCATAGGTTTACCTGTTGCGAATTATTGTAGCATAACAAAACAACTATGCAATGGTTTTAGCCCGGGTACTAAGCCAATCGAGAATATCACTGATAACACGCTCTTTCTGCGGTTCATTCAAAAGTTCATGATAGAACCCTTCGTAATACCGGATACTTTTATCGGGCGAACCCGCTTGTTGATACAGTAAACGGCTGCCTTCAATGCTGGCAAGCTTATCTTCAGTCCCATGCACAATAAAAAGCGGATATGTGAGTTTTGATAATAACGGGGTTATCTCCTGCTGGGAGCGAAGCAATTTTTGAGCTGCAGCAGCGGGAAAACCACCGCGGTAACAAAATGGATCACTCGTAAATGCAGAAACAACCGCGGGGTCCCGCGATAAAAAACGGGGATTCAAAGGATCAACTTTCAATTGAGGGAACAATTTTGCTGCGATTCCGGCAAAAGCAACTGCCAGAGGAGAAACAGAAGCATACAGTTTTAATGCGGGAGAACATAAAACGAATCCCGAGACATACGACGGGGCATAGGTGAGCGCATACATGATCGCGATAACACCCCCTACGCTATGAGCGATAACAAACAGCGGTTTTGCCTGTTCCTGTCTGCTGGCATACAAAATAACATCGTGCGCATCCCGCACAAAATCGGAGAAATTATGAATGCTCGCGCGTTCTCCGTCTGAGCGGCCATGCCCGCGCAAATCAAAAGCATAGACGTTATATCCGTTTTGCACAAATGCCGCAGCCGTATCCCGATACCTGCCGCTATGTTCAAAACTGCCGTGAATGAACACGAGCGTCGCGCGCGCAGACGCTTCAGACTTCCAGGATTGACCGAACAGCGTCAACTTATCAAATGTTTCAAGAGAGAACTCTTCGTGTCGCATACGCCTGTCTTAAACGCCTTTGCAGAAAGAATAAACCGAATTAGATAGCGGGCAACGATGTCTCACCCATAAGATACATATCTATATTATACGCGGCTTTACGGCCTTCTGCAACTGCCCAGACAATAAGCGACTGCCCGCGGCGCATATCACCCGCAGCAAACACACCTTTTCGCGAAGTAGAAAAAGAGGAATCGGTCAAAACATTCCCCCGTTTATCAAGTTCAACGCCGAGTTCTTTAATTAAACCATTGTGTTCCGGATGAAGAAAACCAACGGCCAATAAAACCAGATCAGCTTCAATCTCGAATTCAGACCCCGCAATTTCTCTCATTGCAGGCATGCCTTTTGCATCTTTACCGGAAAAATCAACCTGCGCACAAAGAATTTTTTTGACCTGGCCGCCTTCGGCAATAAAACGTTTTGTCAAAATCGACCATTTACGGTCACTCCCCTCTTCATGGCTTGTGGAAGTCTTTAAAATCATCGGATATTTCGGCCAGGGAAAATCGCAGGTACGGCACTCAGCAGGTTTTGGAAGGACTTCTATCTGCACGACACAGGCAGCGCCTTGCCTATTGGCCGTGCCGACGCAATCAGCGCCCGTATCCCCGCCGCCGATAACCAGCACTTTCTTGCCTTTGGCATCGATACGTTCCGCAACAGGAATATTCTCTCCTGCAACGCGCCTGTTAGACTGAACCAAATACTCCATAGCAAAATGAATACCTTTTGCATCGCGGCCGGGAATCGCAAGGTCACGCGGCTGCCGGGAACCACCGGCAATGCAAATCGCGTCAAAATTCTTCTGTAAATCGGCAACCGCATAATCAACTCCGACATTAATTCCCGTCTTAAAAATAATCCCCTGCTCGTGCAGGATATCAAGACGCCTGTCGAGAATATGTTTTTCAAGTTTAAAGTCCGGGATACCATAGCGCAAAATACCTCCCGGTTTCTCATCACGCTCAAAAAGAGTCACCGTATGCCCTGCTTTATTCAGTTGATCAGCGCAGGCAAGCCCGGAAGGCCCGGAACCAATCACCGCAACTTTTTTCCCCGTTCTTTTTTGAGGCAGTTGCGCCTTAATAATCCCCTTTTTAAATGCATACTCAATAATAGCAAGTTCATTTTCACGTATAGTAACCGGATCATCCGTTAACCCCAATACGCAAGAATATTCGCAGAGTGCCGGACAAAGCCTGCCGGTAATTTCAGGCAGGTTATTCGTGGCATTTAAAAGACCGAATGCTTTCTCCCATTGCTCTCCAAACATGGAATCATTCCACTCAGGGATATAATTGCCAATCGGACAACCCCAATGACAAAAGGGCGTGCCGCAATCCATACAGCGGCGTGCCTGTTCGCGGGAATCCTCCTCAGCCCGCATAACAGTAACGTCATGAAAATCCTTTACACGCTCACACACCGGGCGATATTCGATTTTTCTGCGTTTTGCCTTTAAAAATCCGCGTGGATCTGACATTGTCTTCTACTCTCCCAAAACCCCTACGTTAGTTCATAGTTCATGGTTCAAAGTTCATAGATTGAGTTTCGCCGGAGGCGAATACACATTCAAAAACTTTATTTTTAAACCATCAAGCCGTTGCTAACGGAATACATTCTATGAACAATGAACTATGAACCTTGAACTAAACTACCCGTCAGACGGCTCAACCAAGTCCATCTTCTCTTCCAGCTTCTTTTGTTCAAGAATCCTTTTGTATTCAAGCGGCATGACCTTTACGAATTTCTTCCCCTGCTTGGAGAAGTCATCCATTATTGCCTGGGCAACAGAACTTGCCGTATATTTATGATGTTCGAAAAGAAGATTCCTGATATCCGTAAGATCCTCATCGAGAGGAGTCTCAAGCATCACCATCTCCATATTACACTTATCTTTAAATGTACCGTCGTTATCATAAACATAGGCAACGCCACCGGACATGCCAGCCGCAAAGTTTCTGCCGGTTTTACCCAAAACCACGACAATACCGCCGGTCATATATTCACACCCATGATCGCCAACACCTTCAACAACAGTCAAGAGGCCGGAGTTACGGATACAAAAACGCTCACCCGCGACACCACGAATAAACGCCTCGCCCTTAATGGCGCCGTAAAAAGTAGTATTACCGATAATGCTGTTTTCTTCCGGTTTATACCCGGCTTTTTTGTCGGGATAAACGATAATCTTGCCGCCGGAAATACCTTTTCCCACATAATCATTGCACATCCCTTCAAGTTCAAAGGTAACCCCTTGTGCAAGAAAGGCGCCGAAACTCTGGCCCGCCACCCCTTTAAATTTACAATAAATGGTATCTTCGGAAAGCGCCTCTTCTCCAAAACGCTTGCAGACTTCACCACTTAACATGGCACCGGTTGTCCTATTGACATTCGAAATCGGCAATTCAATAGTAACCGGTTTTGCCTCAGTCAAAGCGACTTTGGCACGCTCAATCAGGGTTCGGTCAAGAACTGAGTCAAGACCATGATCCTGATGTTGCGTACAACGTCTGTCCACTGTTGCGGGAACTTCCGGTTTGTACAAAATACGGGAAAAATCTATGCCACCGGCTTTTGCCGGAACAATCGCGGAGTTAACTTCCAGAAGATCAGTACGGCCAACCAGATCATCAACACTACGGATACCAAGCCCGGCCATAATTTCACGCAATTCTTCAGTTACAAAACGCATATAATGCGCCACATATTCAGGCTTCCCGCGAAAACGTTTTTCTAGAATTTCATCCTGCGTTGCAACACCGACAGAACAGTTGTTCAAATGACAATGCCGCAGCATAACGCACCCGGAAACAATAAGTGCTGCGGTGCAAAAACCAAATTCCTCGGCGCCCAGCATCGCGGCAATTGCGCAATCACGGCCTGTCCTCATCTGACCATCCGTCTGTAAACGAACGCGGCTACGCAAATCATTCAACACAAGTGTCTGATGTGTCTCGGAAATCCCCAATTCCCATGGCAAACCGGCATGTTTAATAGAACTTAACGGCGAAGCGCCTGTCCCTCCGTCAAAACCGGAAATAAGGATCATATCCGCATGCCCTTTGGCAACACCGGCAGCAACCGTTCCAACGCCGATCTCAGAAACAAGTTTCACGCTGATGCGCGCGCCAGGATTGACATTCTTCAAATCAAAAATAAGTTGCGCCAAATCTTCAATGGAATAAATATCGTGATGCGGAGGAGGAGAAATAAGCGTAACTCCGGGGGTGGTATAGCGCGTCTTGGCAATAATAGCGCTCACCTTATGTCCGGGAAGCTGCCCCCCTTCTCCGGGCTTTGCACCTTGCGCAATTTTTATCTGGATTTCATCGGCATGTACCAAATAATTAGCCGTCACCCCGAACCGGCCTGAGGCAACCTGCTTCACCGCACTGCGTTTTGATTCACCGTTGGTAAGCGGAATAAACCGTGCGGGATCTTCGCCACCCTCGCCGGTATTTGATTTCCCGCCCAATCTATTCATAGCAAGCGCCAAATTCTCATGGGCTCCGCGGGAAATAGAACCAAAACTCATAGCACCGGTAACAAAGCGTTTTACAATGCTTTCAACCGGCTCAACTTCAGTTATAGAAATAGGCTTTGTTTCTTTGAACTGCAAAAGGCTGCGCAAAGTCGCCGGATTTTTTGCTTGGTTATTGATCAACGACGCAAATTCCTTATATTTCTTGTAATCGTGGCGCCACACAGCGTCCTGCAAGGCTGCGATCGTATCAGGATTCCAAAGATGGAACTCGCCGTCTTTTTTCCATTGATAGACGCCTCCGGAAATAAGCATCGGCGCATCAACGGGACGCGCAGGATACGCACTCTGATGACGCGCAATAGTTTCTTGCGCTATTCCTTTAACATCCAACCCGCCGATCCGAGAAACCGTGCCCGTGAAACAATCATCAATAACCGACGGGTGCAAGCCTAATGCCTCATAAATCTGAGCACCGCGATAACTCTGCAAAGTTGAAATCCCCATTTTAGAGAGAACTTTCATAATTCCCTTATCAACGGCTTTTATATAATTTTTTATCGCAGTCTTGCCATCAAGCGTCAGAAGATTATCGTGAATCATATACTCCAGCGCCTCATACGCCAAATACGGATTCACGCAGTCAACGCCATACCCGAAAAGAACCGTAAAGTGGTGCACTTCACGCGGCTCACCGCTTTCAAGAAGAATGCCGATTTGCGTACGAAGGGCATTCCGGACCAGATGATGATGCACGGCACCTACCGCCAAAAGTGCCGGAAGCGCCGCATGATCCTTATCAACACCACGGTCGCTCAATATAATAAAGGTATACCCTTCCCGAATAGCATCCTGTGCCTCTATACGTATCCGATCAAGTGTTTTGACAAAATCATCCGCGGAACCAGCCTTAAAAAGCGTCGCAATAGTTTTGGTTTTAAAACCAGCTGTCTTTATAGAACGGATCTTCTGGAGTTCTTCGTTCGTGAGAATCGGATGCTTGACGAGCAACTTATGACAATGTTCTTTGGTCTCTTCAAGAAGGTTCTTTTCCGGTCCAATATAACTTTGCAGGCTCATAACCAGCTCTTCACGAATCGGATCAATGGCCGGATTGGTAACCTGGGCAAACAGCTGCTGAAAATAACTGAACAAAACCTGCGGCTGTTTCGAGAGTACCGCATGCGGCGTGTCAGACCCCATGGAACCAACCGGTTCCTGTCCGGTTTCAGCCATCGGTTTCATAAGCACTTTCAAATCTTCACGGCTATAACCAAACGCCTTCATCGAAACAACAATATTATCGGATTTCTTGGCTGAAACCTTGACATCGGGCAGACTTTCCAGCTCAAGCAAATTCTCATGAAGCCATGCCCCATACGGTTTTGCAGAAGAAACGCTTTTCTTAATCTCTGAATCCTGAATAATACGGCCTTCCTCGGTATCAATGAAAAATATTTTCCCCGGCTCAAGACGTGTGGAGAACGCAATATCCTTGGCGGGAATATCAAGGACACCGACTTCGGATGCCATCACGACAAAATCATTTTTGGTTACGATAATACGGGCAGGGCGGAGGCCGTTGCGGTCAAGGAGCGCGCCTATTCGCGTACCATCGGTTACCGCAAGCGCTGCCGGGCCATCCCACGGTTCCATAAGACAGGATTGATACTGGTAAAAATCACGCAATTTCGGATCAAGATGTTTATGCTGCTCCCAGGCTCCCGGAACAAGCATCATGAGCGCCTGATCAAGCGGCCGGCCCGATAAAACAATAAGTTCCAGAACATTATCAAGGGTAGCGGAATCACTGCCTCCCGGGACAACGATAGGATAAATATTTTTAATATCATCCCCGAATACGCCGGTCTTTAAGAGGCCTTCCCGTGCGCGCAACCAATTAATATTACCGCGCAGCGTATTTATTTCTCCGTTATGCGCCAGGAAACGAAACGGCTGGGCAAGATCCCAGGTCGGGAATGTATTCGTGCTATAGCGTGAATGCACCAAAGCCAAAGCGCTTTTGATATTTGCATCTTTCAGGTCGAGGAAAAAATTCCCGACCTGATCTGTCATCAGAAGCCCTTTATACGAGAATGTCCGGCACGATAAATTTGTAATATAAAAAAATGTTTTTTGTCTCAGATCGGAAGAACGAATGGTATTTTCTACTTTTTTGCGGATACAATACAGCGTACGTTCAAAATCAATGGTCCCTGACTTTTTTGCCCGGGGGGATGCGCCGATGAATATCTGCGCGATAACCGGCTCTGTTTCCTGTGCGGTTTTACCGATACAGGAGTTGTCAACCGGCACCTGACGCCAGCCAAGTACCGATTGACCTTCCTGAAGTACGATTTTTTCAAACGTTTTTTTGCAAAATTCCCGCTCTTTAAACTCGGTAGGCAAGAAGATAAGGCCGGTCCCGTACTTCCCAAGCGCCGGCAGATCAATATGTGCAGCCGAAGCAACTTTTACAAAAAAATCATGCGGCATCTGCAAAAGGATGCCCGCACCATCACCGGTTTTAGGATCGGCACCGGTTGCTCCGCGATGCGCAAGACGATTTAATACTTCCAACCCTTGTGTAACGATCTCGTTTGATTTCTTACCTTTAATATTGCACACAAACCCGACACCGCAGGCATCGTGTTCAAAACGAGGATCGTACAACCCATATTGGTGCGCCAAATGCCGAGATTCCATAACACAAAATCCTATTTACCGTGTTTCTTTATACGTATCAGGGTTAATGTTAAGTCTTTTAATTTTGGCGCGCATGGTATTCCTATTAATACCCAAAATCCTGGCTGCCTTTAATTGATTCCCTTCTGTCCGCGCCAACACACGTTCAATGAGGGGTTTTTCTACAATATCCAGGAGAGATTTATATAATACACCTTTTTTTTCATTGTACAATAAATTTTCTAAAGCAATAACGGCTTCCCTGATCCCTTCTTTCCGGGTAACCGCAATAACATTCTCACCGGCCGTACCGGTAGAAACGGCATATCCGGCCTGCCCCAGGATTTGTACCAGCGTTTCTTTTATATTTTTCTCCTCATCAGGAATCAATACGGTAATCATGACAAAAAAAGGGACAGTCGACCGATTCGAAGGTTACAACACTTCTTAAAAGGCCGCTGTCCCTCTTCCTTATTTAATAAAAAGCATCTCCCGATATTTCGGCAAATCCCAGTGTTCGTCGGAAACCACCTTCTCCAGATCATCAACATGGCGCCGGATATGATCCATAAGAGGCTTGAGTTCTTCAAAATAGAACTTCGCGCGCTCCTCCGCTTCCATTTTTGCAGCTTTGACAAGGAGCTTCACCATCGCCGCTGAATTGCGTCTGACGTAATAAATCTTTACCACAACGTCTGCAAGATGCGCCTTAAGGTCATCGAATGCCGCTTTATCAACTTTTAAACTAGCTGATTTTTTCAACATCACGAGATCCGCAAGGCTTTCAGCTAAGAGTTTCTGATATTCAAAACCAAACGGCACAACATTAGCATTAACCATCTCGTTGAGCGTATTGGCTTCAATCTCAAGGAGCAGACAATACGAGTGATTCCAAATGTGATACCGCGCAATTATTTCAGTCGAAGAAAATACCTTATATTTCTCAAAAAGTGCGATATTCTCTTTCTTGATCAAAGCCTTCAAGGCATCCGCGGTCGCAGCAACATTGGGAAGACCTCTCTTTGTAGCCTCTTTCTTCCACTCTTCGGAATAGTTATTCCCTTCAAAACGGATCTTTTTGCTGTCGGTGACCACTTCGGAAACAGTCTGTAACACCGCGACGTTAAAGTCCTTGCCGGCGGCAACCGCTTTTTTGATTTTCTCAGCGACATAATCAAGACTCTCGGCAATTATGGTATTAATGACAGTAAGGGGCGTTGCAATATTCTGCGACGACCCGACCGCGCGGAATTCAAACTTATTTCCGGTGAACGCAAACGGAGAAGTACGATTTCTATCAGTTGTATCTTTATTGAATCTCGGCAACCGGCCGATACCTAAGTCAATGATATCCTTACGCGATGTCTTAGCTTGAATGCCTTTTTCAAGCTGTTCCAGGATCACTGTCAATTGTTCGCCGAGAAAGACACTGATAATCGCAGGAGGAGCTTCATTAGCACCCAAACGGTGTTCATTACCTGCCATAGCGACACTCGCCCTTAAAAGATCGGCATGATAGTAAACGGCGCGTAAAACAGCGGCTAAAACCGCCAGGAATTGCAGATTATCCTCGGGAGTCTCACCCGGATTTAAAAGGTTATTGCCTTTATCATCGGCAAGGGCCCAATTCACATGCTTGCCACTACCGTTAATGCCGGCAAACGGTTTTTCATGAAGAAGGCAGACAAGGTTATGCCGTAAAGCAACCTTCTTCATAAGTTCCATGAGCATCTGATTATGATCAGCGGCTACATTGGACTCTTCAAAAATCGGCGCAAATTCATACTGGTGTGGCGCAACTTCGTTATGGCGGGTAACAAGCGGAATCCCTAACTTATAGGCTTCCTCAGCCACTTCGCACATATAATTTAAAACACGCTCTTTAATACTACCGAAATACTGATCTTCAAGCTGCTGACCTTTTGGCGAAGGAGCGCCCACTAAGGTACGGCCAGCCATTACAAGATCCTGCCGAAGATTATAGTAATTCTTATCAATCAGAAAATACTCCTGTTCCGGGCCGCAGGTAGAAACAACTTTCCTTACATCGGTATGGCCGAAGATCTTCAAGAGATTAACGGCGGCCTTGCTTAAGGCTTCGTCAGAGCGTAAAAGCGGTAATTTCTGATCCAGCGCTTCACCGTGATAGGAAACAAAAATAGTCGGAATACACAGTGTCTTGCCGAGTTTCGTTTCAACGATATACGCCGGGCTCGACGGATCCCACGCCGTATAACCGCGCGCTTCAAACGTTGCGCGAATACCGCCGGAGGGAAAACTCGAAGCATCAGGCTCTCCCTGAATAAGTTTATTACCGGAAAATTTCTCAATTACCTTCCCGGGACCGGTTATATTGATGAAACTATCATGTTTTTCCGCGGTCAAGCCAGTCATCGGCTGGAACCAATGCGTATAAAATGTCGCCCCCTTGGACATCGCCCATTCTTTCATGGCGTTGGCAATTTCATTTGCCTGCTCCAAGGTAATAATTTTACCCTCATTAAGCCATGTCTTGAATGCCTCAAAGGTATCTTTTGAAATAAGCTTCTGCATCGTATCCGCACTAAAGGTATTTTCTCCAAAATACGAAGAAACCTTTTTAGGCAAATCGTTTTTAACAAACTCTACGCTTTTAATATTGAATAATACATCCTGACGAATTGACATGAATTCCTCCTCTTTCTTATACGGTGCATGCCGGATGGAAACATCAACTAAAAAAAATAGACGTCTCCCCTTAGATTTCTATTATAAGGTAAGAACGTCTCTGTTCTAAAAGTGCCCTTTTATGCACTACAATGTGCTCAGAATTTAATCACATATACAAGTAAATAATTACCTTCGTTGGTAACATTTCTATTATATATGCCTGACAATCTTTGTCAACTTATTTTAAAACTGGGGTGCTCGCACGATACAATGTCTTATTTGAATACGTTATCCTACCGCAACAGCCCCTTTTTCTCCTGTACGAATGCGCACACAATCTTCAAGCGGCACAACGAAAATTTTCCCATCGCCAGTCTCACCGGTCTTAGCACCTTTGATAATTGCTTTGACGGTAGGTTCGACAAAACTGTCATTCACGGCAATCTCTAAACGAATTTTGCGTAAAAGGTTCCCCGTCTCTTTAGCCCCCCGGTAGACCTCGGTAATCCCCTTCTGCCTGCCATGCCCCAAAACTTCACTGACGGTAATAAGATTCACGCCTGCTTTATATAATTCATCTTTTACATCCTCCAACTTATATGGCTGAATGATTGCAATAATGAGTTTCATAATAACCTCCTGAATTCTTTACGTTTAATTTTTTTATTCCAACACCGTATATGCCCGCTTACGATGCTGCGTCAAGTCCAACCCCATCAATTCCTCTTTTTCACTCACGCGCACGCGCATAAAAAGATCAACCAATTTGTATAAAACGAATGAAACTGTCAGTGTATACACAAAAACAACTCCCACTGCAAAAAGCTGGATAAAGAATTGTTTTGAGTCGCCGTAAAAAAGCCCGTTAGCTCCTGACGGATTTACCGCCTTGGTCGCAAAAAGCCCGACCATAAGAGTGCCGATAATTCCTCCAACTCCATGCACCCCGAATGCATCCAAAGAATCATCATACCCGAGTTTTGGTTTTACAACTCCCACCGCAATATAACAAACAACGCTTGCCACAATACCTATTATAACCGCTGAAAGCACTGTAACATATCCCGAGGCCGGAGTAATAGTAGCAAGTCCCGCAATCGTGCCGGTCAAAGTGCCGAATATGGTCGGCTTGCCGTTACGGATCCATTCCAGTATCGACCAGGTAAGCCCGGCGGCTGCGGCCGCGGTATTCGTCGTCATAAATGCATTGCAGGCAACACTATTTGCTCCCAAAGCGCTCCCCGCATTGAATCCAAACCAGCCAAACCATAAAAGCGCGGTACCGGTAGCAACAAAAGGAAGATTATGCGGCGTAGGAGTATTGTGATCGAGGTTTTTACGTTTACCGATCACTAAGGCAGCAACAAGTGACGCAATACCCGCGGTTGTATGCACCACAATGCCGCCGGCAAAATCCAACACCCCCAAAGTTTTAAGCCAGCCGCCGCTTCCCCATACCCAATGACAAACCGGATCATATACTAATGTTGCCCAAAGAATGCTAAAAACCAAAAAAGCGGAAAATTTCATCCGCTCGGCAAACGCACCAATAATAAGCGCAGGCGTAATAACCGCAAACATCATCTGGAAAGCAATAAACGCGTGATGGGGAATAGTTGCTGCGTAATCCGGATTCGGATCAAGCCCAATACCGCGTAATCCAAACCAGGTAAGCCCGCCGGTAAAACCTTGAGAAGGAAAAAACGCCAAGCTATAGCCAAAAAGGACCCATTGGATACTTAGAAGACACAGGAGGATAAAACATTGCATAAGAACACCTAAAACATTTTTCTTACGCACCATACCACCGTAAAAAAGCGCTAAACCCGGAGTCATTAACATAACCAACGCCGTTGACAATAAAACAAACGCGGTATCTCCTGTATTAATCATCGTTTTACTCCCCTCATTATATACCCGTCGATCCGGAAATCATGGTTTCCTCACGTAAAGGTTAATTCGCAGACGGCAAAACCATCCCGATTTACAGACAGACATTTTACGTCGTATAAGCTCCGTACAATATCTGCTCATTAAAAAAGGCGTCCTAATCTACATGCATAAAATCATAGACTAGAACGCCTTCGTTCTATACAGATAATGCCTATTAAGACACTACATTGTGCCTATTGAATAATCATTATATATACAAGTAAATCGTAAGATCTTTTGGTAATAAAAAAAAATACCGGGCCGCACCCGCTTTTATACGCAGATGCAGCACAGTATTTTTAGGACAATACAAGACTTCTGCTTATCCTATGGCAACAGAGCCTTTTTCATTGGTGCGAATACGAATACAATCCTCAAGAGACAGAACAAATATCTTGCCATCACCAGTCTCTCCGGTCTTGGCTCCCTTGATAATAGCCTTTATCGTTGGTTCAACATAGTTGTCGTTCACGGCAATTTCCAAACGAATTTTACGTAACAAATTACCTGTCTCTTTGGCGCCACGATAAACTTCCGTAACACCCATCTGTCTGCCATGACCAAGCACCTCGCTGACGGTAATCAAATTTACGTCTGCTTGATACAGTTCCGCTTTAACATCTTCCAGCTTATACGGCTGAATTATCGCTATGACGAGTTTCATATAAACCTCCCGCTCACTGTATGTTTTTATTGAGGGAGGCCCCGCCAACGGCGGGGCCAACAATTCCAAAACTTTCTGTCCTACTCGATCACGGTATACGCACGCTCATGATGTTGGGTTAAATCGAGCCCCATAAGCTCTTCTTTCTCGCCAACACGCATACCCATCAAAAGATCAACTACCTTATAAATAACAAAAGTAACAATAAACGAATACACGATCGTAACCGCAACAGCAGCAAGCTGGATCATAAACTGCTTGGGATTACCAAAAAACAGGCCGTCAGCTCCGGCAGGATTCACTGCTTTCGAAGCAAAAAGCCCGGTTGCCAAAGCACCCCAGATACCGCCAACGCAATGCACACCAAAAGCATCAAGAGAATCATCATAGCCGAACCTTGGTTTAATCACGGTAACCGCAATAAAACAAAACACACTCACGAGCATTCCGATAATCACAGCGGGCACAACACTCACGAACCCGGCTGCAGGAGTAATTGCAACAAGCCCAGCGACAGCGCCTGATGCTGTACCAAACATTGTCGGTTTACCGTTTTTGAACCATTCGATTAACGCCCAGCTCAAACCAGCCGCAGCTGCCGCGGTATTGGTAACAACAAACGCGTTCACCGCAAGACCATTTGCCGCAAGGGACGAACCGGCATTAAAACCAAACCAACCAAACCACAAAAGCGCAGCTCCCAACACGATAAACGGAAGATTATGCGGAGCAGGCATATTATGCTCAAGGTTTTTACGTTTCCCAATGACCAGCGCAGTAACGAGAGCCGCGATACCGGCATTGATATGAACAACCGTGCCGCCGGCAAAATCAAGCGCGCCCATTTTCCGCAAAAATCCGCCAACGCCCCACACCCAATGGCAAACAGGGGCATAAACGAATGTCGCCCAGAGAAGAATGAATATGACAAACGAAGAAAATTTCATTCTTTCGGCAAAAGCTCCGATAATAAGCGCGGGGGTAATAATCGCAAACATGGCTTGAAAAATCATAAACGCCTGATGCGGAATTGTCCCTGCATAATCCGTGTACGGTTCCAACCCGACGCCATTTAAACCAATCCATTTCAATCCTCCCCAGAAACCATCGCCGGGAGCAAAAGACAAACTATATCCAAACAAAACCCACTGCACGCTGATAAGACAGATGATAATAAAACATTGCATCAAAATCCCCAGGATATTTTTCTTACGCACCATGCCGCCGTAGAAAAATGCCAAACCCGGGGTCATCAGTAAAACCAGCGCCGAACAGATAAGTACCCAGGCAGTATCTCCCGCATTCACAACAGGCGCGGCAGCAGCTTCCTGCGCAAAACTTGTTGCACTGAGCCCCAGGATCCCTGCAAGTGCTACCAGCGCTCCAAACAATACATGCCTCAACTTCTTCATTTTTATCCTCCTTTGAATATGCAATGCTTAGAATATGTAGCTTAAATACACACCGCTATAAACCCTATTCTTCTGATTACCGTTATATGTATCCCGTAAATTCCCCCACGGCACCGCATAACTAACATTTGGTTTCATCGACAAGCTCTTTGTTAACGGAACGGTAACTCCGAGAGTCGTGCCGAAATCGCCGCCCTTGCCGCGATAATACAGTTTGTTATTAACACCAACGTGTCCATTCAGATCAAAGCTACATGCAACTTTCTTAACCGTAAACGGCAGACTATATGCCGCATTTGCAACAAGATAACTCCCCTGACCACCGCCCTCTTCTTTCTTGCCATAATCGTAATAATAGAATACCGACGGAGTTAAGAAAACTTTGGGGAACGTTACCCCCCAATAGAATTCCTTGCTGAAACCTTTGGGAGCGCCATCACTGGGCATTGCATCAGGAAAATCATAATACGTATGTCCAAAAGAAGCATCAACATATTTAAAATTATACGTATAATCAACTATATAATCCGTCTCGCTCGATTTTAAAGCATCTCGATTTTCAAGATCACGATTCATCCAATAACTGAATTTAATACGCCCGAATTTTGAAGGTTTCGTCCAAATATAAAAACCGGGTTGAATAACAGGATCTCCGTCAAGCATAATGCCGCGCCATTCATAAATAGAGCTATACGTAAAATCACCCGATGCCTGGATCCCTAATTTCGGGAAAAGGTCAAATATCGTTTTCGTCTCTTCCTCCGCAAACAAAGAGTTCATGCCACCCGCCAATAAACAACACATTCCCGTTATTACCATTGCCAGGACCCGCATCTTGCTCATATCCTGCTCCTTTCGTAAAAAAAATGGATGCCTTCAATCCAACCGCTGGATCAAAGACACCCGTGTCTTTAAATACCGGCTATCCGCAATGGAAAGCCTATTCAAAAAAAATAGCGCCCCTCTTGAAGGAACGCCTTTGTGCAAATCTTTTAAGCGCTTCGCCGCGCTTCAATAATACAAGTAAAAAAACAAATCTTCTGGTAACCCCTAGAGCACATCCATGTGCTTTTTACATTTCTCTCTCATACTCGCAGAAATTTTTACGACGCGGACATGCGAAATACCCATGCGCGCGCCAATTTCCCTGGTTGTTAAGCCTTCAAGAGCAAACATAAATACTTCTTTTTCCCGTTCGCTTAAACCGTTATTACGGATCGCGGCAATAAGCATATCGCAATGCGCAACTTCACGCGTATCAACCGGACTTTTAAGCACCATAAGCTGTTCAAATGAAGATCCTTCCTGCTCTTCTATGCGAGGCGCATCAACGCTAACAAGACGAACCTTATCAGTTTGTACGCGAATATAATTCCTCAGATGGAAATAACACCCTTGCAGGATATAGCTTCTGGTCTTATCAATAAGCGAGCCCGCCTCAAATTCTTTCCACAAATGCACCACCGCTTCCTGGAAAAGATCATCACTATCCCACGAGCCGTTTAAATAACGAAGTTTATAAACAATACGCTTGAGTGTCGGTGCCAATGCCGTCAGAAGCTCTTCAAAACTCATCTTACTCCCCTCCTCCGTTCTTTCAAAGAAAGAACGGAGTTAATTCCGGCATATACTTTACGTTCACTTCCTGCCTGCTGTAGGCAGGCGTTCCGTAAAGTATGCCGTCATTAAACAATAAAGCGTCCTCTCCCCTTATCAGGGAAAGGACGCCATAGTCCTTGCTGAAGTATCCGCCAAAAAACGTGGCGGATTTTGTTCCGGCTTATGATTTAGGCTCACGTCGTTCCATAAATCATGCCGCCACAAAAAAAGCCTTCTTCGGCCCTCGGGCCTCGGAAGACTTCAGTGTCTTTTAAAATACTTCGCTGTATTCAATATAAGTATAGTGTGTTTGCTGCAATTGTCAAGAAAAAATGATTCATACAGGCAACAAATCCAGTTCATGGTTCATAGTGCAATGTTCAAAGTCTATATTTTTATTCCGTTAGAAACGGTCTCAATGCTTTGTTTTAACTCTGAACTATTAAACTATGAACTTACCTTGAACATTGAACCATGAACTAACCGCGATATTTATTCGTAATCGGCATCCGGCGGTCGCGGCCAAAAGCCTTGGGAGTGATTTTAATGCCGGGAGGAGCCTGGCGGCGCTTGTATTCGCTTGCATCAACCATGCGTAAAACACGCTGCAGCGTTTGCCCGTCAACACCCGGAACGGAAATTTTCTCTATTTCCTTATCCTCTTCCACATACGCCTTAAGAATAGAATCCAACAGCGGATATTCCGGCAAGGTATCGCTGTCTTTTTGGTCAGGCTTTAGTTCCGCGGTCGGAGCTTTGATAAAAACATTCTCCGGGATAACCATTCCGCGCGTATTTCGATACCGCGATAATTCATAAACAAGCATTTTGGGAACATCTTTAATAACCGCAAGCCCTCCGGCCATGTCACCGTACAAAGTGGCATACCCGGTGCTCATCTCTGACTTGTTCCCTGTTGTCAAAACCAACCAGCCGAATTTATTGGAAAACGTCATCAACATATTACCGCGAATACGCGCCTGTAAATTTTCTTCCGCGATATTTTTGGAAAGTCCGGTAAAATACGGATCAAGTGTCAAGAGACAAACCTTATAAATCGGTTCAATTGACATCGTAAGAAATGCAATACCTAAGTTCTTCGCTAAGCCTTCGGCATCAACAAGCGATTCCTGAGATGAATATCGTGAAGGCATAAAAACACCCGTAACATTTTCTTTCCCTAATGCGTCAACGGCAAGGGCCGCAACCAGCGACGAATCAATCCCGCCGCTTAATCCAATGACAACCTTTGAAAACCCATTCTTTAAAACATAATCCCGCACCCCTAAAACAAGTGCCGAGTATATCTCAGAGACACGCTCAGGGGCTCCCACAAGTTGACGTGCCAAAGGAGCCTTCGTTTTCTCAGGGATTGTTGCCGCAACACTGATACTATCGGCACCCCGCAATGTATTATTCTTAGGAACACGGATATCCGCCACAAGAAGCTCTTGGCAAAACCCGGCTGCCCGTGCAATAACACGCCCGTTACTATCGACGACCGTGCTCTGTCCGTCAAAAACAAGCTCATCCTGACCGCCGACAAGATTCACATAGGCAATCGGAACACGACAGGAACGTACCTGTTTACGGATAACCCCTTCCCGCTCAGCCATCTTCCCTGCGTAATAGGGGGAAGCATTGATATTAATAATACATTGCGCGCCTTTTTTAGATTGTTGACGCAGCAAGGCGCTATCAGACCAAATGTCTTCACAGATACTGACACCGAACGTAAACGACCCGTAGGAAAAAACAAGCGGTTTTGTTCCCGAAGAAAAATACCGTTTTTCGTCAAACACGCCGTAATTGGGTAACTGCGTTTTATGATATATCCCCTTAACCTTACCGCCATATATCACCGCCGCAGCATTGAATAATTGATTGTTCTTCCGATCAACAAACCCAATGACAGCAACAATATCGTTAATCTGAGACGCTATTTCTTTCAGCGCCGCGCAATTATCGGCAATGAATTTTGGTTTCAGCAAGAGGTCTTCCGGAGGATACCCGGTTATAGCAAGTTCGGGAAAGGCTACAATATCAGCGCCTTCTGTTGCAGCTTTTTGAGCATAGAAAACAATTTTCGAGGAGTTGCCGGCCAGATCTCCGACCGTGCAATTTATTTGCGCAAGGGCAATACGGATAGTATGCGTATTCTGCTTTGTTTTAGGCATCTAATTCGGTGTGATGCAGAAGAACAGTAACTTTATTATCAAGAACCTCCAAAAAACCCTTCCCTTTTATTTGAAAAATCTCCGGAGTCTGCCCATGGTCTTTAATGATCGCCACTTTACCGGGAACAATATTGGCAATAAGCGGCGCATGGTCAACCCATACCCCCAAATATCCGGTTTCACAAGGGAGGATCAAAGATACAATCGGACCGTCATAAATAATTTTCTCGGGAGTCAGGATTGTAACGGTAAAGGTACGAGCTTTATTATTAGGAGTAACATCCATAGTCTAGATCCCGCCCTTTTTAAGTTGTTCACCCTTTTCAATCGCTTCTTCAATAGTGCCGACCATGTAAAAAGCCTGTTCCGGGAGATCGTCGAGCTTACCCTCAAGGATCATTTTAAATCCCTTGATGGTATCTTCCAATTTCACGTATTTACCTTTAATCCCCGTAAAAGCTTCAGCGACAAAAAACGGCTGCGAGAAGAATTTTTGTATTTTACGCGCGCGCGCAACAACAAGTTTATCTTCATCAGAAAGCTCGTCAATACCAAGGATCGCGATAATATCACGCAAATCCTTATACCGTTGCAGGATCCTTTGCACGCCGAGTCCTGTATTATAATGCTCATCTCCCAAGATACGGGGATCCATAATGCGAGACGTTGAATCCAGCGGATCAACCGCGGGGTAAATCGCAAGTTCAGCGATCTGACGGGAAAGGACTATTTTCGCATCGAGATGCGTAAATGTCGTAACAACCGCCGGATCAGTTAAATCATCGGCAGGCACATATACTGCCTGCACAGAGGTAATAGAACCTCGTTTTGTTGAGGCAATCCGTTCTTCAAGCTGTGCTAATTCAGTTGCCAGGTTCGGCTGATATCCGACGGCCGAAGGCATACGGCCAAGCAGGGTAGAAACCTCCGAACCCGCCTGAATATAGCGGTAAATATTATCAATAAACAAAAGAACGTCTTTTTGCTCTTTATCCCTGAAATGTTCCGCCATAGTCAAAGCAGCCAACCCAATGCGCAACCGGGCCCCCGGCGGCTCATTCATCTGTCCAAAAACAAGCGCGGTTTTATCGGCAACGCCTGATGCATTAATATCCAACCATAATTCATTACCTTCCCTCGTTCGTTCACCAATACCGGCAAAAACAGAAACACCTTGTTTTTCCTGACCGATATTACGGATAAGCTCCATGACCACAACGGTTTTACCAACACCAGCGCCACCGAATAAACCGATTTTACCGCCGCGCGGGAACGGCGCTAATAAATCAATAACCTTTAATCCGGTTTCAAGCATATCCCTGATAGGAAGTTGATCCTTGAAACTGGGAGAATCACGATGGATCTGTTCCGTATCGCCGGGGTGAGGCACCGGACCTTTTCCGTCGATCGTTTCCCCAAGGACGTTAAATATCCTTCCAAGGGTCTGGGCACCGACCGGGACCATAATTGCCGAGCCGGTATCACGCGCCTGCATGCCACGGGAAAGGCCTTCAGTCGATTGCATCGCAATACACCGGACGGTATTATTACCGATGATCGAGGCGACTTCCAACGTTACATCGATTTTTTTATCCGGATACTCGACCTTCACCGCATTTAAAAGCTGCGGGACTTCGTGCTCCGGGAACATAATATCAACACTCGGACCGATAACCTGAACAATTTCACCGTATGCCATTTCGCTCTCCGTTCAACAATCAAGTTAGTTCATTGTTCATAGAATGTATTCTGTCAGTAACAAATCAACACTTCAAAGGCCTTGTTTTTAACTGCACGTCCGTCTCCGACGGAAAACAACCTATGAACTATCCACTATGAACTAAGAACTACTTCTATTTTTTAGCTTCCCTTAAGCGCTTCTGCTGACGAAACAATCTCTAAAATTTCTTTCGTAATACTCGCCTGCCTCATTTTATTGCGCTGCAAAATAAGGCTCTCCAACAGATCAACGGCGTTCTTCGTCGCCTCTCCCATGGAAATCGCCCGAGCCTTATGCTCGCTGGTAAACGCATGCAACAAAACAGATCTCAATTTATTAGCCAGATACAACGGAATAATCCCCTGGTAAATACTCTCGAGATTTGTTTCCAAAATATATTCAATCGGTTTCCCGGGACGCGGTTCTATCGGCAAAAAACGTTCAATAACCGGTTTTGAGCGCGCGGCTGTTTCAATGCGCGAATACGCGATATAGACCTCATCAACAATGCCATCGCAATACATCCGGTCAAGCTCAGTAAGCGCCTGCAGAGAAAGGTCGTTCGAGAACCGCCCGTTAAAACCAAGATACGAATGCTGAATGGTTAACCCGCGTTTCCTGCAATACAGGAACCCCTTTTTCCCGACGGCAACAGTGTGAACAGCCTGAATTCCGCGTTGCGTCACAAATGTATCAATCAACCGCAGAAGCGCATGGTTATACATACCGCAAAGCCCTGTATCAGACGTAACCATGAGCAATGCCACGGCGCCGGTTTTTTTATGCGGTATCAAATACGTATTTTCCGTATCCTGCACGGTCTTCAAAATATCATACATGAGCTTTTCGAGTTTATCAGAATACGGCGCTGCGGCTGCAAGAAGTTTTTCTGTCCTCTTGAGTTTGGAGACAGAAATCATTTCCATTGCACGCGTAAGCTTACGTGTATTTTCGACGCTCTTGATACGTGATTTTATCTGCCTAAGCGACTGCGCCATGATTTATTCTCTCATCGAATTCTTTTTTGAACTCTACTAATGCCTCTTCGAGCTTTTTGGTCAAAATAGTATCAAGCACAAGCCGCTGCGCAATCTGCTGCTCAATGTCAGGATAATGCCGTTCCATATACGTATATAACTCCGACTCAAAAAAACGAAGCTGGCTGTTCGGGACTGCGTCGACGCAACCGGTATTCCCCGCAAAAAGAAGCATGATCTGTTTTGACAAAGGAAGCGGTTTATACTGTTCTTGTTTCAAAAGCTCAACCATTTTTTCACCGCGGGTCAGCTGCGCCTGCGTCGTTTTTTCAATCTCAGCACCAAACTGGGTAAACGCGACTAATTCGCGGTATTGCGCTAAATCCATACGGAGTTTTGCGGCAACTTGACGCATCGCTTTCGACTGCGCTTTCCCTCCAACGCGGGATACGGAAAGTCCGACGTTAACAGCCGGACGAACACCCGCATAGAACAAATCGCCTTCAAGATAGATCTGTCCGTCAGTAATAGAAATAACATTCGTCGGGATATAGCTGGTAAAATCCCCTGCTTGCGTTTCAACGATCGGGATTGCGGTCAGGGAACCTCCCCCCAGCTCCTTGCTTAACTTTGCCGCCCGCTCCAACAACCGTGAATGCAAATAAAAGATATCTCCCGGATATGCTTCGCGTCCCGGCGGCCGACGCAATAAAAGCGATAATTGTCGATACGCCTGCGCATGTTTGGAAAGATCGTCATAAATAACTAACGCATGTTTACCGGCGTACATAAACTCTTCGCCGATAGCGCATCCGGCATACGGAGCAAGATACTGCTGCGACGCCGAGGCACGACTCGAAGCGCTCACGATCGTCGTATATTCCATGGCGCCATACCGCTCCAGTATTTCATTAACCGCAACAATATTAGAAACTTTCTGCCCTACGGCGACATATACGCAATAAACACCTTTGCCCTTTTGATTGATAATCGTATCAAGCGCAATAGCTGTCTTCCCGGTTTGACGATCCCCGATGATAAGCTCACGCTGCCCGCGGCCAATGGGAATCATGGAATCGATCGCCTTAATACCGGTCTGCAACGGTTCAAAAACCGGCTGACGCTGCACAACATTAGGCGCTCCAACTTCAAGAGGACGGAAACGATCCGTAATAATCGCACCCTTTCCATCAATAGGCTTTCCCTGGGCATTAATAACACGACCGAGAAGCGCCTCGCCGACAGGAACCTGCGCAATTTTACCGGTACGTTTGACAATATCGCCTTCTTTGATATTGCGGTCGGGGTTATCCGGCCCGAAAATAGCAGCCCCCACACTGTCTTCTTCCAAATTCAAAACCATTCCTGCAACGTCATTGGGAAATTCAAGCAATTCCCCGAGCATTGCATCATCAAGCCCGTAAATCCGGGCAATAGCATCTCCTACCTGGATGACATTGCCGATAGATTCGGTTTTCAGGCGTGTATGATACTTCTCAAGTTCTTTCTTGATAATCGATGTAATTTCTTCTGGACGTATTTCCATTTACCCCACCTGCGCCATGCGCAATTTGCCTTTAAGCTCGTCGAGCCTGCGCTTAACCGAGCCGTCAATAACAATATTCCCCACGCGTATTTGAATCCCTCCCAATAAACCGGGATCGAGTTCCAAATACATCGTAAGTTTACTTTTAAACTTAGTCTCCATTTTTTTCTTGATCATTTCCACTAAATCCAGATCCAACGGATACGAGCTCTTTAAGACCGCTTCCAGAGACTGGCCATGACCGTATTTCACCCGCACATAATCACAAATATCCAACACGTACTTAATACGATTTTTCTCAATAAGAAGCCGGACAAAATCAAGTATTTCCTCGGAAAAACGGTCTTTCATGATTTTCGTCAAGGTCAAAGATTTATCAATGCATCCGATTTCCGGATTATACAGGAAGGTTTTAAGCTCCGGATTCCCAGCCAAGACTATTTTAAAATTCTTAAGTTCTTCAACAGCCAACTCCAACCCAATAGTCCCCCGGGCCCAGGATAAAAACGCTTCCCCATACCGTCTGGTCAAAACCTTATTTTGCATCATTCAATCGTATCAACCTTGTCGAGAAAATTCTCGATAATTTTGCGATCCTGTTCCTGCGTGATCTTTTCCTGTATAACAGCAGCCGTTGCCTCGATCGTCAAATCAATAACTTTTTCCTTTAACTCGTCTTTTGCCTTCGAAAGTTCGTATTTGATATCGCCACGGGCCTGCTCAAGTATGCGTAACCCTTCTATCCGCGCATCTTTTTTTATACCCTCGGCGATTTTCTTACTATCCTCTATCGCCTCCTGAACGCGCTTATGCGCTTCTTTCTCGGCAGAAGAAAGCTTGGCATCATATTCACTTTTAAGCTTCTCCATATCGGAGCGGATTTCCTCTGCTTTTCTAAATTCAGCGCCAATACGAGCTTTGCGCTCATCAATAACATTCAGGAGCCTGCCCCAAAGAAAATGCCGCAGCAAAAAGAAGACCGCTAAAAAACAGAGCATCTGCGCAACAATTTCCTGAGGGTTTAATAACTTCAGTAAATCCATAATAAACCTTCCTTAAACCTTGCCTATATAGACAAACGCGAAAACAAGCGCGTAAATGGTAATAGCCTCGATAAACGCACAGCCGATAACCATGTTGGTAACGATCTTATTGGTTGCTTCAGGCTGCCTGCCGATTGCCTCAAGAGCTCGTCCTACGGCAATCCCCAATCCTAATCCGGAACCAAGACCAGCAAGACCCAGGCCTAAAGGGAGTCCCAATGCTAATGCTGCATGATAATCCATAGTATTCCTCCTCGTTTTGTTATTAAACTGTTTTTGTTTCGTGTTCGCTCTCATGTGGCATAACAAGAGCAAAATAAACTGTTGATAAAAGCATGAATACCGCGGCTTGGACCACTGCCGCTAAAAGAGCCATGAGAAAATTAAAGAATAAGAGCGGCAAACCCGCAATACCAAAATTTGACATAACCGCAAGCAGTAATTCATCGCCCCAGATATTTCCCCGAAGACGCATCGACAAACTGACGGGACGAATCAACTCGGTTATCAGATGCAAGCAAAACATGAAAACCGGCATAATAAGCGTCGTGGCCATGGCTCCGCGAGGACTACCCGCCAGATGATCAAAATATCCCAAAAATCCCAATTCTTTGACCGCCGTATACTGCACATAGAAGAAAACGATCAACGATAACGCAAACGTCGTCGAAAGGCTTGCCGTCGCTGATTTAAAAAACGGGATAAGCCCCATTAAATTCATGAACAAGATATATAAAAAGAGCGTCCCGACAAACGGTAAATAACGCCGCCCCCGGGAACCCAATACGCCGCTGACTAAATCATCGAGCATCTCAACAATGATCTCAAAACCGCTCTGCAGTCTTCCCGGGATAAGCGAACGTTTTCGCGTAGCACAATACGCCAAAACAGAGATGCCAACGGCTGCCATCAAAGCGCACACCACATATTCCCAGGCATACAGCTGCTGAAAAAAATGATTGTGGTGAAAAACCTCTTTGAGAAGTACAATTATATCCGGTAATTCCGGTTGCGTTACTACTTGCTCAGACATGCGTAAAGAATTCCTACTCCAAAAATTACAACGGTAAACCCCGCCAAAAGACTTGTTACCGGAAACACTTTCGAAATTAACAAAACAAAACCAATTCCATACAAAACAGGGAACTTCACAACCATAAATGCTAACGCTTTTTCAGCCGCTTGTTTAACTAAAAGCGAATGAAGCAACCCAAAAACTAAAACAAGATTCAAAATCCCCCAGCAGGCTCCTGCTATAAAGCCAAATCCAAACATCTGCTGACGTGCTACAACAAAACCGGCGCCGATTAAAAAAGCGAGTCCCGCAATTATCGCAAACGATCGTTGCAGCCCTTTATCCATAAATTAGGCATCCATTTTTTTGCATAACCGTACGATTCTGATTACCTCTATTATACTACCTAAAAAACCAAACGCAACCAGGACCAATACGGTATAACTTGCCCAATGGAGCTTTTTTACAAGGACGTCTCCCACGATAAAACCGATTAAAGGGCCAGTGGCCATCACCAATGGCACATACGTTAAAATCCCTGCCAGCTTTATTAACGTATAGACTTCTTTTTTGCTCATGCGTAAATTAAAAAAAGGGCGTACTTTATTCATGGAAGAACAAAGGACGCCATTATCCGAAAAAAAAGAAAACGTTCGCTTATATACCTTCAGCGAACGTCATCGCGATGTTTTACTTCCTTGTAAAAGCAAATTCAGTATACTCTTATTGCCAAGATTGTCAAGTATTTTATCACTTCCTGCCCTTAAGAGTATGCGCCAAAATAACGGCTTCGGCAACTTCACGCGTTGACTTACGGCTATCCATACTCTGTTTCTGAATAAGCCGAAACGCTTCAGACGGAGAAATAGCGGCTTCTTGTGAAAGAATATCCTTGGCGCGTTCGACAAGTTTTCGGGTTGTTAACGCCTCTTCTGCGGAACGGGCACGAACCGTAAGCTCTGCATTTTCAATAGCAACTGCCGATTGATTCGCCAGTGCCGTTAAAACACCAAGTTCATATGTGGAAAAGACGTGTTTTTTTGACGTATAGCAATTTAAGACGCCGACAATCCTTCCCTTGACCGCCAGGGGAACACTTGCCAAAGAATGCAGGCCTTCCTTCACCGCAATATCCTTATTCAAATACCGGGGGTCTTCCTTGACATCTAAAACACAGATTACCTTGTTCTCCTTTGCCACGATACCGGCGATACCTTCACCAAGTTTGATATTCGGTTTCTTATTATAACCCTCTGATATCGACTGCGTAGCCCTAACCACCAGCTCTTTTTTATCCGGATCCAGGATCATCAGTGATGAAATCTTGGAATTCATGATTTCAGCGGTAACCTGCACTATCAAATGCAAAAGCTCATCCATATAAAGCCCCGAGGTAATAAGATTGGCAACCCTCGAAAGAGCTTCAATATGTTTAATATATATGTGGTAATGTTCTTTCTTTTTAACGGTCATTTCCTAATCGATGCCAGAAAAACTTCGATCCTGTTCATCGCCTCTTTAAGATTTGCAAGACTTGAAGCATACGACATACGCACATAACCTTCCCCCGAGACACCAAACGCCGTTCCTGGAACAACCGCGACCTTTTGCGTCTGAAGGAGTTTTTGTGAAAATACCATGCTCGGCAATCCGGTCTTTTTTATCGACGGAAACGCATAAAACGCGCCTTCCGGCATAACACAATCAAGGCCGATTTCATTCAACCTGCCGATAATAAACTGCCGGCGGCGGCGATATTCACGTTTCATCTCTTCAACGGATTTACGACCGGTAATAAGCGCTTCACAGGCGGCCATCTGGGAAGTAATGGGAACGCACATAATCGTATACTGATGAATCTTGGTCATTGCCGCAATAATATCTCGGGGGCCACAGGCAAACCCGACGCGCCAGCCGGTCATCGCATAACTTTTCGAAAAACCATCCAAATAGATCGTATGTTCGCGCGCACCCGGCAAGGTCGCAAAATAGGTATGGTCAAAATCATAGGTCAGATCCGCATAGGTTTCATCGGAAATGCACAAAATCCCGTGTTTTTGCATGACCGCATGTAAGGCGAGTAATTCTTTCCTCGTATAGGCAACACCGGTAGGATTCGACGGATAATTAAGAATAATCGCTTTGGTTTTCGCATCAAGTGCCCGTTCCAGTGTCCGAGGCGTAAGTCTGCAGCAATCTTTACTTGTATCTACGACAACCGGAATCCCTCCCGCAAGGTCAACAACGGGAGCATACGAAACATAGCACGGCGTCGGTATGATAATCTTATCCCCGGGATTGACAATAGCGCGAATCGCAAGGTCAAGCCCTTCGGAAACACCAACAGTAATAAGCATTTCCTCATCAGGACAATATTCTAAACCGCGATGTTTCTTAAGAAATTGATGGAGCCCAAGACGCAATTTATATAATCCTTTGTTCGATGTATACGAAGTAAACCCCTGCTCTAAAGAATAAATACCCGCTTCCCGGATTTGCCACGGAGTGACAAAATCGGGTTCACCGACACCAAGCGAGATAACATCCTTCATCCCGAGCACCAGGTCAAAAAACGCCCTGATACCCGACGGTTGCATCGCTTCCACTTTTTTTGAAACATACTTCTTTGTCATAATCGTCTTCTATCTATATGGTACATCGAGAGCCGGTTCTAACGGAAACCATCCTATGGACCATGAGTTACGAACTAATACGATATCGTTATTCTCTTGTCCTCATCATCTGTATGCTTCAAGATAATACCGTCTTCTTTGTATTTTTTGAGGAGAAAATGCGTCGCTGTCCCGCGTACATGCTCTGAACAAGCAAGTTTCTGTGAAACAAAACGCGCCACTGTCTGCAAATCTTTCCCTTCAACGATCAATAAAAGATCATACGTCCCCGAAATCAGATAACAACTGGTCACTTCGGGGAAAGAATAAATCCTCTCGGCAATACGATCAAATCCGACATCCTTTTGAGGTGTAATATTAACCTCGATCAGGGCACGCACTTCACTGCCGGCTTCCTTAACAATTTCTTTATTGATATTGGCCTTATACCCTAAAATAACACCGTCTTTTTCATACTTCTGAATTATCTGTTTAATCACCGACGGTTTTTTCTTAAGCATCCGAGCAATATCTTCAACACTGGCACGGCCGTCTTTTTCCAATATCTCAAGAATCTCATCCATGGCTCACCCCCATAAAAAGGTTCAGAACTTTATAGAATATAAGTATATACTACTCATCTGACAGGGTCAAGCATTCTCACAGTATAATCGCAAATTTAGTCCATGGTTCTATGCCAAAGATTGTGCTCTAGCAAAGACGGATACTGTAGAGCAAAAAAGCTACAAGTTTCAACGTCACACGAGTGTAATAAAAGCATTTACGGTGACGTAGTAAGATGGAAACCCTACGAGCTGCCAGCTGCGAACTATTTAGAACTTAAGCATAACCTCTGTCCTCAAGAACAGCGACGGATCGTTATCCTTATAGAAACCATCCGGAATAAAATATTCCGTCAGGAAATAAGCGGACATGTTTTTATTAAAAGTATACTCAACCTTGCCAATCGGTAAATGGCCACGGTCCCGGCTTGATCCTGAAAGAACACTGCTGGATGCGCTATACTCAGGCGCCCACAGATAACCATATTGCAGAGTCAACTTCATTTTTGAGGTTGGATTAAGCGCAAGTATCGACCGAAGGTGTATGAGATTTGTCCAATACCCGAGAATTCCCGTTTCACTCTTCATCGCCGTAGAGTACAATTCTGAATTCCAGGGATTACGGGAAAAAAGCGGATCCCACGATTCATTCTTCGTTGTGCTCCTGTCATCTCCGGAAAGATAAACCACTCCCAGCGTTGCTTTCGGAGCCCAGGGAAGACTTTTACAATCCCGGTCAATATAGGCATACCCGCCAAGCGCTTGACGGTCTTTCGTACCATAGGTGCCAAACTGGCCGGCAAGCTGTCCTCGTAACGTATACGGACCAAGCATATATTTGGCAAACCCGCCAAGCGTATTAATCATTCCCTTCTCAGCCTGATATCCGACTCCGCCGTCTGCTCCTTCACGTTTATAAATATAATACCCTTCCAGCGCAAAATTATTAAACTGTTTACTCTTTACATAAACCGCAGCTGCTGCCTCATCGGTCGTAGTCAAACTCTGCACCGGCTTTAACTCATTGATAATCGGCAAATAGACGTCATCGCGCCGATCATTGATATAGAGAAAATCAACAGAGTTTTTCTCGGTCAGACGCCAGGTTGTCTTTAAGGCATTAAAATAATACGTGCGCGAGCCATCATTAGGAGTTCCGTCAGCAAACAAAAACATTTCGCCGTAATCCATAAGGTCTTGCCTGCCAGCCCGCATATCAAACGGCAATCCCGCAATATTCTTTACATCAAGATACAAATTGTCAAAAACAAATTCATTCAATTGATAGCGATACCCTTTCTTATTGTTGATAGTATAATAGGTATAGGCTTTGTTTTCATTGGTCATCTTGGCATATAATGAAAATTCCTTGGTAAAATCAACCTCCCCCCACCCGGATGTTTTTATCCTGAAAAAATTCCGGTTATCTTTTTGATCGTTATCCATATCAAAGATATTCTTCCAATATTCATGACGCACACGTTCAGCAATCCCCCATTTCGTCCCGATCTCGGCAAACGCGGAAGTCTGCACAAAAAAAAGCAGCACACTGAGTACAATAATACGCCGTATCATACGTCCCCCCCTTGAACACCTATTGCTTTTGTTAAATGAAACTCCGCAAAGCGGAGCTAGGCACTCTTGTCTACGCTTAAACAAAACTCCGCAACACGAGGTCATGAAAACGCTTTTTCCAGCCGATCTTGAGACGGAGGTTTGGTCATTAAACTTACCACGGGAACCACAATAAACGGCACTACCATCGCAAACATGGAAGCGATAGGCGCATTGGTCGGCCCCCATTTATAGAAGAGAAAGATGGCAAGGAAAACGCCTGTAACCATGCCGGCCTGCACGCCGCGTTTAGTCGTTCTCTTCCAAAAAAGCCCATATACATACGGAGCCATAAAAGCACCGGCAATCACTCCCCAGGACAACGACATCAACGTTACAATAACGCTGAATTCATACCGGGCGATAAAATACGAGAGCACGATGAATATACCGCTTAAAAAACGCATCATTAATAAGGAACGTTCTTTGGATATCGTGGGATTCACGTGACCTTTATAAAGATCGATGGCAACTGCCGAAGCGGAAACAAGAATAAGCGATGATAGCGTTGACATTGACGCGGACAAAACCAACAAAAGAATCACCGCCATAAGCCAACCTGGCAAATACGTCGTCAGAAGCTGCGGGATGAGACGGTCAATAACCGGAACGCCGTTCACCATCGGAGGGCTGCTCAAGAAGGCGTGCGAAATTGCGCCTACAAAATACGCTGAAAACGTGATAATAACGGCAAAAACGGTTGAAACAATCGCTGCTTTAAAAATAAACTTCTCGCTTTTTATGGAATAAAATTTCTGCACCATTTGCGGCATACCCCAGACGCCGAATGACGTGATAAAAAAAAGCGCAAAAAGCATGAACCCTGACGGATGGTGAGCCGCAGGGATATGCTGCGGGTAGTTCGTTACAACATTCTGCACGACCTGATGGAACCCTCCTCCTTGTGCCACCAGAACCAGGACCATCGTGATACTGCCGCCGATCATAATAATCCCCTGAATAAAATCCGTCAGCGTTACCGCAAAATAGCCACCGAGAATAAGGTATACCCCCGTGATACCGATCATGATCAAAAGTGCCACATCATACGGCATATTGAAATTCGCCTCAAAGAGATGGCTTAACCCTTTAAAGACAGATGCCGAATACGGCAAAAGGAAAAGAAAAATAATAGTAGCAGCAAAAATCTTCAGATGTACTCCTTCAAAACGCTCATGCAAGAATTCAGGCATCGTCATAACATTGAGCTTCTGCGTCATGCGGCGCGTACGTTTCCCGAGAATAAGCCAGGCGGCAAGAGAGCCTACAAATGCGTTGCCGGCGGCAACCCAAAGGCAATCGAGGCCAAACCCCCAGCCGATTTTTCCGGCAAACCCGATAAACATAACCGCGCTGAAATAGGTTGTTCCATAGGCAACGGCGGAAATCCAGGGGCCAATCGAACGGCCTCCAAGAAAAAAATCATTCAAGGTTACCGTCTTCTTCATCCCCCAAAACCCGATAATAACCATCCCGATAAGGAAAATACTCAGAAGCACAATAGAAAACACGCTTTACCTCCTTTGTTGTACACCCCAGAGGTGTAAAACACCTACGGGGTGGAACGGGACTCAATACCTAAAAGTTCCTGCGCGTTACGAAATAAGATCCGTTCTTCCAGGGCCTTGGGTAAACCAAGCCCTTTAATACAATCTATATCAATTTTTTGATCGACAAGAGGAAAATCGGAACCAAAAAGCAGGCGGTCAGCACGATGCGCAAGCAACATCTCACGCACAGTATCCCGCGGCATAAAGCGGATAAAATAAGACGTCTCCAAATAAATATCCTCACCCAAAAGGAATTTCCTGGTCTCATCCCAGATTTGAAAACCTCCGAAATGACCGGCAATAATCTTCAACCCCGGGAATTCCCGATGAACCGCACGCAACCGCGCCGGATTGGAGCGAACAAGCATGGTCTGAGAAAGCTCTTCTCCGCAATGGAAAAGAACCGGTAACCCAAGATTCTCAATCTGCGCATACATATCGAACATACGCGTATCATCAACATAGAAATTCTGAAATTCAGGCTGGAATTTAATGCCATCACCGCCTTCTTTGATGCGGAGGAGTTCGCGCTGCCAATCAGGATAATCAGGATGCATGGCACAAAACATTTTCAAACGGTTACTACGCACGCTCAATGCCCACGTATTGATGGAAGGAACCTGCTCCGGTTTTGTCGCAACGCAGGCAACAACGCTTACATCAATGCTATTTTTATCCATATAGGAAAGCAAAAGATCAATGGTAGGCTCACCGACAAAAGGAATTTTAAAGAGTGATTCGAGGGTCTCCCGGGCGCGCAGGGAAACTTTTTCAGGCCACGCATGCGTGTGAATATCGATTACCATACAGGATAGTTAAAACTGATACAGTTGATCACCATCAAGTACCTGGAAACCTTCTTGCGCAAGGATATTCCGCATCCCCTGCGGATCTTTAACCTCAACGCAAAAAACCGCGTTTTTATTAGACTCGATAACAAAACCATAGGCATCAAGGATATTAATACCATGTTTGGTAAAAACATCGGCGAGTTTCAAGAAACTTCCCGGTTTATCGTTAACGATAATAGCAAGAATCTCTTTCAAGGCGCAGGCAAAACCCTTATCAAGCAACGCCGCATGCGCTTTTTCAGGTTCATCAACGATCAATTTCATTAATCCGAACTCGGTACGGTCCTGCAAGGTCATCGTGCGGATGTTAATAGAATTCTGCGAAAGCACTTCAGCTACCGAGCGCAACCGTCCCGGTCTGTTATCCAGGAAAATGTTAACTTCTTTTGCCATGAAAAATACCTCCTTATAAATTTAGCCTGTAGGTCATAGCTGATTGCTCATAAAAAAGCATTCCGGATGAGTTCTCCATACGTACGCCTGGTCGATAGTTAATAGACTATGGTCTATAGTAACAGCCTAAATTAAAATCTTAGTACCCCGCCTCCGGCGGAATTCAAACTTGCCTGTCCGCCATGCTTTGTGGCGGATGACTTGTGACATTGCAACCCGGCAATTTTTTAACCGGCTACAGTTTCGGCCGTTTATCAACAACCCGTTGCGCCTTGCCTTCGGAAACCGGCAAACTCCCGGGCTCATGCAATTCAATACGCGGATTAACAATGATCGAAGCGCGCAATTCAGAGTGAATCCGCGATTTCAAACGATCCAATTCGTTCACCTCACCACTGAACATCTTCGAATAAATCTCAACTTTAACCGTCAACGTGTCAAGCGCCCCTTCCTTATCAAGATGCACCTGATAATTAGTGCCGACTTCCGGAATACGCATGATAACTTCTTCGATCTGCGAAGGAAAAATATTAACGCCGTTTACGATAAGCATATCATCGCTTCTGCCGGTAATGCGGCTTATACGACGATGCGTGCGGCCGCATGGACAGGTTCCCGGAACAACACTTGAAAGATCGCGCGTGCGATAACGCAACAAGGGAGTCGCTTTCCTGCAAAGCGTAGTAAAAACAAGCTCTCCTGTTTCCCCGTCTTTCAAAAGTTCACCGGTCTGAGGGTCAATGATCTCAAGAAGAAAAGAATCTTCCCACGTATGCATCCCATCTTTATAGACACATTCAAAAGCAACGCCCGGCCCGTTCATCTCGCTTAAACCGTATGAATTATACGCCTCTATCTGGAATAACTCCTCGATTTTCTTGCGGGTATTCTCAGAATACGGCTCTGCTCCTAAAAATGCCTTCTTAAGCGAAAGGTCCTGTATCGTAATACCGCAATCCGCGAGAAGCGAATAAATATGCAGGATATAACTGGGAGTAGCATGGATTACCGTCGTATGAAAATCTTTCATCAACTGAATTTGACGCCTGGTGTTGCCGCTCCCCGCCGGAATTACCGTCATGCCAACCCGCTCAGCGCCATAATGAAACCCCAATCCGCCAGTGAACATGCCATACCCGGTCATATTCTGGAACATATCTCCGCGATGACAACCCGTTGACACAATACAACGGCAAAGAAGTTCGGCCCATGTATTGATGTCCTCCTGCGTATGATAGATAACCGTAGGGGTCCCCGTTGTGCCGCTTGACGTATGCAAACGCACGACATCATCCATAGGAACAGCCAGGAGGCCGCGCGGATACGACTGGCGCAAATCATCTTTCGTGGTAAAAGGAATACGTTGTAAATCGGCACAGGTTTTTATATCGGCTGAAGACACAATACCCGCTTTTGTAAGACGATTTTTGTAAAACGAAGTCTGTAACGCTGCATCAACACTCCGGCGTAAACGCTCAAGCTGCAGATGCTCAAGGTCATAACGGGAAATTGTTTCAATCGCCTTATTAAAATATGCTATTTCCATTTACGCTTTCACGACCGCATCACTGGTGACAATCTTTACTTTCGCTTTTGTTAATGTTTCCAAGGCTTTATCGATATTCTCAAAGCGGAAAACCAACAACGCCTTGTCCAATTTCTTTTCAACAAAGGCATACATATATTCGATGTTGACATTACTATCGTTTAAAACCTTAAGGATATTGGCAAGCCCTCCTGGTTTATCCTCCACCTCAACAGCAACAATCTCAGAGAAACTCGCCGTAAAACCATTTTCCTTCAACAGGTTCAACGCTTCTTGCGGCTTATCAACTACCATGCGCAGCACGCCGAAATCCTGGGTCTCGGCGACATTCAAGGCACGAATATTAATCGCATTATCACCCAACAGCTTACAAACCTGATACAGCCTCCCTTTTCTGTTCTCGACGAAGATGGAAATCTGGTTTATCTTCATGGTAGCTCCTTTGTATACGCAACGTTTCGTATCGCGTAGGACGTTTTATTTTTTACGCGATACGCTCTACACACGACGCAATACGCGAATTATATTTTTCTCTTATCCACAACCCGTTTTGCCTTGCCTTCGCTGCGCTCAATGGTGCGCGGCTCAACGAGACGCACTTTTGCACCAATGCCCAGCGTTGACTCAAGCTCTTTCGTAATTTTTATCTCCAACTCGTGTAATTTCTTAAGCTCGTCAGAAAAAACCTTTTCTTCTACTTCAACAAGGATCTCGATCTCATCCAGATGTCCTGCTTTTCGATCAACAATAAGTTGATAATGCGGCTGTGTCCCCTCAATGCCCAGAAGAACATGTTCAATCTGAGACGGAAATACGTTAATGCCGCGGACAATAATCATATCATCGGTACGCCCGGAAATCTTGGTAAGACGAGGCGTAGTCCTGCCGCATACGCAAGTATCATAACTAATCCCCACGACATCACGCGTGCGATAGCGTATAAGAGGAATGCCTTTCTTCGTTATTGTCGTAATAACCAGTTCTCCGGTTTCCCCGTCTTTCACATAATGCCCCGTCTTGGGATTGATGACCTCGGGATAAAAAACATCCCACCAGATATGAAGGCCTTTTTTATGGGGACATTCCATAGCAACCCCGGGACCGATAATTTCAGATAAACCGTAAACATCAAGCGCGCACATGTTCCAGCGCGATTCAATCTCTTTTCGCATTGACTCACTCCAGGGCTCAGCACCGAATACTCCGATCTGCCAACTTGAAGCCCGGGGATCTAATCCCATCTCTTTTGCTTCTTCAACCATATACAGCGCGTAACTCGGTGTGCACGCCAAAACACGGGGTTTAAAATCATTCATCAGCTTCAACTGTCTTTTCGTTTGCCCGCTTGAGGCCGGAAGGATCGTAAGCCCCAATTCAAGGGCGCCATAATGCGAGCCAAGCCCGCCCGTAAAAAGACCATAGCCATAGGCAATCTGGATCATATCTCCCGGCACAGCGCCGGCACAGGCAAATGACCGCGCCATAACTTCTCCCCACAATTTAACGTCTTCCTTGGTATAGCCGACAACCGTAGGATTCCCCGTTGTACCGCTTGAAACATGGATTTCCTGAATATTCTTAAGCGGCTGAGAGAACAATTTAAAAGGATAATTATCCCGCATATCATCCTTGGTGGTAAAAGGGAGCTTGACGATATCATCGATAGATTTAATATCGGATGGCGTAATGCCGAATTGATCGAGTTTAATTTTATAGACAGGATTGTGTTTGTAGACGTACTGAATAGTTTCTTGCAAGCGCTCGGATTGGATATTCTTCAAGTTCTTCCCCGATGCGCACTCCATTTTTTCATTCCAGATCATCCTTCGTCCTCCTTACTTCAAAAGGGTAGCAGTGCCCGGATATCGGTTAGCGCTACCGTTAACCGCAAACCGAACTATCCGCTTTCTCTTCCCTTCAGAAACATCTTCTTATTTTCTTCAGGATTTTTGTCTGCGAAAACTGTATTTATTGCTGCAAACCAACTTTCAATTTTCAAGGGAAGGTAGCGCGACAAAGCGCCTAACAAAAATATATTCAGAAAACGTTTATCGGCAAGATATGTATGGGAAGCATCGAAGGATGCAATAAGATCAATTCCTTTTGGTTTCAGAAAGCCAACCATACGGATATGCTCTTCCTTATGAAAAGAAACCAAATAATCAACACTGCCTTTGGCAATGAGCGGCGAGAAAACTTTTTTCCCAAACCGCACATGCGACTCAACGGAACCGCCGCGCTGAGCCATGCCGTGCACTTCAGACTTTTTAACATGGTATCCTTCAACAAGTGCTGCCCAACCGCAAATCTCAGACGCAGCCAAAACCCCCTGACCGCCGGTGCCGCAAAATAAGATATTCACAACCGTATCTTTTTTCATGATTTCCGGATCGCGCCCGGGATACAAACTTCGGCGCACAAATTACATCCCGTACACATATTTTTATTAATATCGATCGTGCCGTCTTCCTGACGCGTTATTGACGGGCAATTAATCGTTAGACAAATCCCGCATTTTTTACAGGCTTCTTTTACATACACCGGCATAGCAGCTTTTGTGCGCTCAATCAAGCGGCAGGGATACCTGCTAATAATAACGGAAAGCGCGTCTTCTGCTATACGCTGTTTAATCAATGCCTCAAATTCTTTCATGGAATATGGGTTAACCACATCCACATGATCAGCGCCGCACACCGTACAGATATCTTCAAGAACCAGCTTTTTGGTCGGCTCACCGGTAATGGTTACACCCGTTGCAGGATGCGGTTGATTACCGGTCATGGCAGTTGTGGCATTATCAACAATAATCAGAAGCCCTTTTGCTTTATTGTAGGCGGCGTTAATCAAGCCGGTGATACCCGAATGCACAAACGTTGAATCACCAATAATGCCGACAGCAGGCTTCTGGCCTGCCTTACCAAAACCTTCCATAAACGTGACTCCGCTGCCCATACACAGACACGTATGCAGGCTTCCCAACGGTGGCAAAGCGCCGAGAGTATAACAGCCGATATCACCGTTGACCGTAAGCTTTAATTTTTTCAAAAGCCAGAATGTCTGCCGGTGCGGACACCCCGGACACAATACAGGTTTGCGCGTGGTAGAAACCTCTTCAGGTCTTTTCTTCCCCTGCACAATCAAGGGGATCAATTCAGGCAACAACTCACCAACTCGAAAACTGGCATCTTTTGCCTTAATCGTGACTCCTAAAGCGCGAATTTCATGCTCAAGAATAGGATCAAGTTCTTCAATAACATACACCCGCTTAACCTTCTTGCAAAAATCCCTGATTTTCTTTTCGGGAAGAGGATAACTGAACCCAAGTTTCAAAAAAGACGCCTCAGGATACGTTTCTTTCGCGTACATATAGGAAATACCGGAAGTAATAATGCCGATATTTTTATTTTTAAGTTCAACTTTATTAAGCGGTGTTCTCTCGGAATATTTTTGCAGTGCAATCATCCTCTTCTCTAAATCTATATGGCGAACGTAGGCATTACGCGGCACCATGACATATTTCGGCACGTTTATTTTGAATTCTTTTTTGGGGGCTTCGACACGCTCAGCTAGAAGGACATTCTCTTTGGTATGGCAAATACGGGTAGTCATGCGCACCATAACCGGTATATCAAATTGCTCGCTTATTTCAAAAGCTTTCTTTGCAAATTCCTTTGCTTCAGCGGGACTTGCCGGTTCCAATAACGGTAATTTCGCCATACGAGCGATCCAGCGGTTATCCTGTTCATTTTGGGAAGAATGCAACCCCGGATCATCCCCGCTCACAATAACAAATCCTCTGCCAACTCCCGTGTAAGCAGACGTCATCAAAGGATCCATCGCAACATTGAAACCAACGTGTTTTGCGCTAAAAAGTGAGCGTACCCCGGCAATAGAAGCGGCTAAGGCCACTTCAAAAGCGACTTTTTCGTTTACCGACCACTGAGTATTAACTTCGGAAAACCGGGACAGATACTCAAGTATCTCGGTGGCAGGAGTGCCAGGATACGAAGCGGCAACTGAAAGCCCTGCTTCATAGGCTCCTTGCGCCAAAGCCTCATCACCGGAAAGTAATGCTATGTGGGAATGTTTTGAAGAAGACATAATAAGTTTATTATAACGATTTCTTCCCATTAATCAAACTGATTTTCGGTTTATTTATGGTTATTTGAGGGATAAAAAGCTATGCATAGCAAACAGTTAGCAAATGAGCTC